>Ga0307374_10003166_pt1 | contig 28389 bp, 26 predicted proteins | sample OX3MG_FD_202532 | JGI IMG/M metagenome (GOLD analysis project Ga0307374, IMG submission 202532) | Soil microbial communities from Risofladan, Vaasa, Finland - OX-3 | ecosystem: Environmental > Terrestrial > Soil > Coastal area > Acid sulfate soil | place: Finland: Risofladan, Vaasa | collected... | reverse complement strand
CTCGGCATCAACGGCATCCTCCCCTTTCTCGCGCCGGCGTGGGTCGCATTTCTTGCGGCACCCTTCGAGCGGCTCGGCACCAACCTGGGAGGCAGACTGTGGATCCTGGCCGGGCTCGCCGGTTTGGCCTTGGGCCTCTTCCTTGCCGTGCGCCCACGTCCGCCCACGGCTATTCTCCCCGCCTTTGCGTCGGTTCCCACCGCTCTGCTGCTCCTGAACGCGCAGCTCGACGGCTTCGTCGCGCTGGGAATCGGCGCCGCCTGGGCGCTGTGGACCCAACCTTTCCTGGCCGGCCTGGCGCTGGGTCTGACCTTGCTCAAGCCGCAACTCGTCCTGCCACTTGGCGCGGCATTGTTGCTGACCCGGCGGTGGCGCGTGCTCGCCGGTTGGGCGGCCGCGGGCTTGGTACTGCTTGCAGCGTCGGCAGCCTTGAACCCACGATGGGTGCTGCAGTGGCTCCCCGCCATCGGCGGCACCGTGCAGCCCGGCGCACGTGAGGTCGACCTCGCGCACCTAGCCACGCTGCTGCCGCGCGCTGACGAGGTTTGGGCGGTCGTGGTGCTGGCGGCAATCGGGATGGCCGCGGTGCTGCGGCTGGCCCACCGTCGGCGGGACGACATGAGAGGCGCAGCAGCGGTGCTGATCGCGGGTGGAGTCCTGGTGGCGCCGCACGCGCTCCCCACCGACTTGGTGTTGGTGGCGGTTGCTCTGTCGGTATGGGGCGAGGCTCAGTGGCAGGACTGGCTGCTGCTTTCAGTGGGCGCGGCGATCGCTGCGCTGATCCCTACGCCGTGGCCCACCGTGGTCGGAGTCCTGGTGGTGGGCTGGCTCTGCCTTCGAGCTGCCGGGCTTATCGCGTGGCGGCGAGAACGGGCGCCGGCGTCGCCTGGATGAGGCCGTCGATCAAGCCGTAGGCGATCGCCTCTTCGGGGCTCAGGAAGTAGTCGCGGTCGGTGTCGCGCTCGACTCGCTCAAGTGGCTGGCCGGTGTGCTTGACGATGAGGTCGTTGAGCACGACCTTGATGCGAAGGATCTCTCGTGCGTGGATGTCGAGGTCGCTGGCCTGACCCTGCAGACCCTTGCCCCCGATGAGCGGCTGGTGCATGTGAATCGTCGCATTGGGCAGCGAGAATCGCCGGCCCTTGGCCCCGGCCATCAGGAGCACGGTCCCGAAGCTGGCCGTCCGGCCGATGCACACGGTCGAGATTGGCGAGCGGACGTACTGCATCGTGTCGTAGATGGCGAAGCCGGCGGTCACCGAGCCGCCCGGTGAGTTGACGTAGATCTGGATCTCCTTCTCTGGGTCGTCGGCCGAGAGGTAGATCAGCTGCGCCACGACGAGGTTGGCGACAACGTCGTCGATCGGGCGGCCGATCAGGATGATGCGGTCCTTGAGCAGGCGGGAGTAGATGTCGAAGCTGCGCTCGCGGTTGCCGCCCTCGTTCTCGGTGACCGTCGGGATGTAAGCCATCGACAGGAGCTTACGAGATATATTCGGCGAGTTGGTACGCGGGTCCGTGCTTGCCCCGAGCGACTTCTTCACCGGACTGCGCAAGCGGCTGAAGGCGCGGCTGCCACAGGAGCTCCGCAGCTATGAGACCAGCCGGGGGCATGGGCGCCTTTTCAAGCTCCACTACGGTCACCCCGAGTTCCATTACGAGGCCTGGCAACACACCGGTGCCGGGCGGTTTGAGGTTGGCCTGCACTTCGAGGGCACGGCCGAGGCCAACCAGCGTGCGTTCGATTTCTTTCGGAGCAAGATGGTGGAGGTGAAGGCACGACTGCCGCACGCGGAGCTCGAGCCGTGGGACCGCGGCTGGTCGCGCCTGTATGAGACGCTGGCCGCGCCACAGCTCGACGAGACTGTGCTCGAGGACGCCGGCGATCGGCTGTGCGCTTACATCACGACGCTCGAACCGTTGATGGCCCAGTTCCTGAGGAGATAAAGCGAATGGATCCACTCGAAGCGCGCAGCCTCATCCCGCTCTGTGCGCACTACATCCCCATGAACCACGCCGGCGTGTCTCCGATGACCGAGCGAAGCCGGGCGGCGATCGAACGGGTCATGGATGGAGCCTTAAACCGGCCATACCCCGCCGGCACGGCGATGGAAGAGGCGGATCGCGTGCGCGAGCTGGCCGGGCGGCTCATTAACGGCTCGCCCGACGGAATCGCGCTGACTCGAAGCACTGCGCACGGCATCTCGTTGGTGGCGCAGGGCCTGGACTGGCAGCACGGCGATAATGTGGTGGGGGCTGAGTGGGAGTACCCGGCCAACGTGTATCCGTGGCTGGCGCTGGCCGCCGATGGCGTCGAATTCCGCCCCACGAAACTGGTCGGCGGCCGGGTGCTGCCGGACGCCATCTTCTCCATGGTCGACGAGCGCACGCGTGTGGTCGCGCTTTCGCACGTCGAGTTCTGGAACGGTTTTCGCGTCGACATCGAGGCGATCGGTGCGGAATGCCGTCGTCGGGGGATCGTGTTCGCGGTTGACGTCATGCAGAGCGTTGGCGCGCTGCGGGTCGACGTCGGCCAGATGCCCATCGACTTCTGTGCCGCGGGCGCGGGCAAGTGGCTTCTCGGTCCGCCAGGCGTTGGCTTCTGCTACTTCACGCCGGAGCTTATGCAGAAGGTGCGGCCGCGGGTGGTGGGCGCAGTTTCGGTGATTGCGCACGAGCAGTATTTCGACCCGAAGCTCGAGTTCGCTGCGACGGCGCGCCGCTACGAGGAGTCGGTGGTGTCGATGCTCGACATCGCGGCGCTGGGCGCGGCGCTTGACCTGCTCCTCGAGGTCGGCGCTGATGTTATCGAGGAGCGCGTGCTCGACCTTTCGGCCCGCCTCGCGGGCGGCCTTGCGGCCCGCGGTTATGAGCTGGTGGAGCCGTGGCCACGCACACGTGCGGAGTCTTCCGGGATCGTTTCATTTCGAAAGCCGGGCGCGAGCCACCAGGAGGTGCTCCGCGATCTCACTGCGGCGCGGGTGATCGCACGGACGCATCGCGATTTCGTCAGGCTGTCGCCGCACTTCTACAACACAGAGGACGAGATCGATAGAGTTCTGGAGGTGCTTGCACCGGAGACTGTGACGAGATGAGGACAGTGGAAGTTACCGACGCTTTGCAGGCTTACCTAGATGGGCTAGTGCCTGGGCGCGATCCCGTGCTTGCGCGCATGGAGGAGGAGGCCGATCGCGAGGGCATTCCCATCGTGGATACCCACGAGGGTGCGTTTCTCAGCCTGCTGGTGCGCATCGCGGGTGCGAAGCGAATCTTGGAGCTGGGCACGGCGACCGGCTACAGCGGGATCTGGATGCTGCGAGGCACCGACGGTGGGACGCTGACCAGCTTCGAGGTCGACGGCAAGCGCGCAGCGCGGGCGCGCGCCAACTTCGCCGAGGCAGGCTTCGGCAAGCAGGCGCTCGTACTGGAGCAGGACGCCGTCTCAGGTTTGGAGAAGCTCCAAGGGCGTTTCGACGCGTGCTTCATCGACCTGCTGACCTCATTCCCATCCGAGGATGTGACGCGGCGCGTGCTGAAGCTATGCATCGAGCACCTCGATGGGGGAGCGCTGCTGATGGCGGACAACGCACTGCGCCAGGGCGAGGTGGTGAAGCCGAGGACGCAGCAGGCGAAAAACGTGGCGTTCTACAACGAACAGGTGGCCAAGCACCCCCGTCTGGAAAGCGTGGTGGTCCCGATCCGGGACGGCCTGTCAATCGCCCGCCTCAGGGACTGACCCGCTCCGCCGAATCTCCTTCGATCCAGTACGTGCCGTCGGTCGCATGCTCCTTTTTCCAGATCGGCACTGTCTCCTTGAGCCTGTCGATGCCCCACTTGCACGCCGCGATGGCCTCGGCGCGGTGCGGGCTTGATACCGTGACGACGACGGAAGGCTCGCCGATCTCAAGCCGCCCGGTGCGGTGCGCCATCGCGACCCGCGCCTCGGGCCATTTCTCGGCTATCTCGTCAGCGATCTTTCTCATCTGGGCGGTGGCCATCTCGGCGTAGGCCTCGTACTCGAGGTGGGTCACCGACCGCCCTCGCGAGCTGTCCCGAACCACACCGGTAAACGTGCAGATCGCGCCGGCACCCTTGTGTGCGACAGCCGCCTCCATGCGGCGAGCGTCAAGCGGCCGCGTTGTGAGCTCGAACAGAACGCCGACGCCGTGGGCGCCGCCACTCACAGGCGGGATGAAGGCGACCTCGTCGCCGTCGGCGACCTTCGAGTCCCAATCGGTGAACTCCTGGTTGAGAGCAACACGCACAGCGCTTGGTTCGGCCTGCAGGCCCGGGTGCAGCTTCTGAATCGCTTCGTAAACGTCTCCGACCGTGGACCCGGCCGGAAGCTCGACGCTCTCGATGTCAGTGCCGGCCTGTTCGCGCAGCCGGGCGAAGAGCCGCGCCCGCACTGCGATCGCGACTGCCATGGCCCAATGTTACCGAGCGGCAGGCGGCGCACCCAGAAAGACGTGGACCTCTTTGCCCGAGTCGAGCGCCCGCTCCACCGTATTGCGTGTGCCTTTCGAGGCGCCGTCCCAGAACGCGACCAGCACATCGCAGGCGTCGATCAAACGCTGGTTGCGCGCCGCCGACTTCTTCGGGTCGGCCATCTCGTCGAACGAGGCGGGGATCACCTGGACCGGGATGCCCTTGGCGCGAGCCGTCCTGGTCGCGGCGGCATCGACCCCGCTGGCGCTGCCGGTGATGATCGAAGCGCCGTGCGGCAGCGAGCCGACGTAGTCGCTGACTCGGTCTGGCTCGGAGAAGTGCCGGCTCCCCACGATCGCCACCTTCACGGGGTCAGCCGGATGTCGATGCGCTCTTGCCGATGGTGAGGATGTTCTTCTCGAACATCGCACGCAGCTTGTTGGCCTGCCGGTCGTAGGCATCGACGTCCGACCAGCTGGTTCGCGGGTCCAGGACCTCATGTGGCACGTCAGGGACCTGGTCCGGAATCGACAAGCCGAATATCGGGTCGACATGAGACGGCATGCCGTGCAACCTACCCTGGACCACCGCCCGCACGATGGCGCGCGTGTGCGCGATCGACATCCGCTGCCCGACTCCATAAGGGCCGCCGACCCATCCGGTGTTCAGCATCCAGACCTCGGCTTGGTGCCGGTTGACCCTCTCGATCAGCATGTCCGCATACCGCTCAGGAGGCAGCACGAGGAATGGGGCGGCGAAGCAGGTGCTGAATATCGGCTCCGGCTCGGTCACCCCGCGCTCCGTGCCGGCGACCTTGGCCGTGTAGCCGGACAGGAAATAATGGCGAATTTGTTTCTCGTCGAGACGCGCCACCGGTGGCAGGACGCCATACGCGTCCGCCGATAGGAAGATCACGTTGCTCGGATGCTTGCCCGTCCCTGACAGGACCGCGTTCGGGATCAGGTCGACCGGGTAAGCGGCCCTTGTGTTCTCCGTGAGCTTCTCGGAGTCGTAGTCCGGGACGCGCGTCCGCGGGTCGTAGACGACGTTCTCGAGGATCGTGCCGAAATGCTCGGTGGCAGCGTAGATCTCCGGCTCCGACTCCTTGTGGATCCTGATCGTCTTGGCATAGCAGCCGCCCTCGAAGTTGAAGACGCCGGAATCGCTCCAGCCATGTTCGTCGTCGCCGATCAGGCGCCGCGACGGGTCGGCGGAAAGAGTGGTCTTGCCGGTCCCGCTCAAGCCGAAGAACAGCGCCACGTCTGAGCCACCACTGCTCACGTTGGCGGAGCAGTGCATTGGAAACACGCCCTGTGCAGGCAGGAAATAGTTCAGAGCGGTGAACACCGATTTCTTGATCTCGCCCGCGTACTCGGTGCCGCCGATGATGACGAGGCGGCGCGCGAGATTGACCAGAATGAACGTCTCGCTTTTGGTCCCGTCGCGCTTCGGGTCCGCCTTCAGCGATGGCACCGATATGACGGCGAGATCGGGTTCGAAGTTGAGCAGCTCATCGGCGTTGGGCCGGATGAAGAGGTTGTGGGCGAAGAGGCTGTGCCACGCGTACTCGGTTACGACACGCACCCGCAGCCGGTACCGGGGATCGGCGCAGGCGAAGACGTCCTGGGTGAATACGTCGTGGCTGTCGCAGAACTCGTCGACTCGCTTCAACAGGCCATCGAACTTGTCAGGCGCTATCGGCTGGTTGGCCACCCACCAGATGGCCTCCTGACTGGTGGGCTCCTTGACGAAGAACTTGTCCTTCGGTGAGCGGCCTGTGTGATGGCCGGTCTCCGCGGTCAGGGCGCCGGTTGAAACGACCACCCCTTCGTCGCGCTTGATCGCATGCTCGTACAGAGCAGCCGGGCTCAGGTTGCGGCGCTCGGGCGCGGATCTATCCCTGTTGGGCACTCAGTTGATCATAGGGAACAGGGCACGGCCGCCGTGAGCGCCGACGAACCGGCGACAGGTGCGCCATTCGGGCACAAATGGCGGCATCCATTCAGCGTGATGGAGCTGCGATTCGCGCCCACTTGGTCTTTCCCCACGGGTGCCAAGTTGAGTAATCCTGTGCGCGAGGCCGCTCGGGTGGCGCCGGACGGGCGTAAACACGCACGGGATGCCGCTCCGCGGGCGGCAAAAGTGCGGGAAGCCGCGGTTAAGCGATTCGGGACCGCTTCGAGCTGGCTCGGCGCCGCTGCTTGCCGCTGACGTAATCGACCAGCACGTACTCGCCGAGCCGATCAGGCGACACGAAGAACGCCCTTCCCTTGTTGATTCGCGTCATCTGGTTGATGAACTCCGTGAGGTAAGGGCCGCGCTCCAGCATGAAGGTGTTGATCACCACCCGGTCGCGGGTGCACCGGCGCACCTCGCGCAGCGTCTGCTGGATGGTTTTGAACGTCGGCGGGTAAGCAAAGTACGCCCGCCCATTGTCTTCGAGGTGCGCGGTCGGCTCGCCGTCGGTGATCATGATGATCTGGCGGTTTCCGCGGTGCTTCGCGAGCAGTGATCGGGCCAGCTGGAAGCCATGCTGCATGTTGGTGCCGTACACGTAGTCGTTTAGCGCGAGTTGCGGCAATGTTTGCGGCTTGAGCTCAACCGCGTAGTTGGAAAAGCCCACCACGTAAAGCGAGTCGCGCGGGTACTGGCTGCGGATCAGCGAATCGAGCGCGATCGCGACCTTCTTTGCCGCGAGGAAGCAGCCTCGCAGGAACATCGACCGGCTCATGTCGATCATTAGGACCGTCGACGCCTGCGTCACATGCTCGGTGCGATGGACTATGAAATCCTTCGCCTCCATCTTCACAGGCACCTTCGGGCCCTCTCGCACGATCGAGTTGAAGAGCGTCTCTTTCAGGTCGAGCAAGAACGGGTCGCCGTACTCGTATTCCTTCAGCTCGTCCGACGCGTCGTTGCCGATGCCTCCGCGCCACAGCTGGTGCTGGCCCATGCGCGTCTTCTTGAGCTGGTCGAAGATGTCACGGAGCGCCGATTGCCCGATGCGCCTCATCCCGCGCGGGGTGAGCTCCATGCGCCGGCCCTTCTTCTCGACGAATCCGGCCTTCTCGAGCACGTCGGTCAGCTTGCGCAGCTGATCGATGGCCTGCCTGGCTTCGTCACCCAGCAGCTGCTGCGCCAACGAGCGGTCAACGTCATCGGGCCGGAAGCTGCCTCGCTCCAGTTGCGACTCAAGGCGATCCATTTGCTGGAGGCGCTCCATGAGACCCATCGCCTCCCCCATCGAGAGAGGATCCTCGCCAAAGAAGGGGTAGCGCTCGCTCAGCTCTGAGGGCGGCATCATCGCCTGCATGAAGCCGGAGAGCCGAGCCAGCTCGAGGCGCAGCGAGTCGTCCTGCAGCAGGGCGTCCATCATCTGGCGCAGCTCCTGGCGCGCCTCAGGACTCATGCTCTGGAGCAGCGACTGCATCTGTGCCATCTGCCGCTGTAGGTGCTCGAGCAGCTCGTCGAGGCTGTTGATACCGGGCGGGAACATGTCGCCGTAGCGCTCCATGAACCCGTTGAAGTCAGGAGTCCGGCCCTCCATGCGCTGCTCGAGCATCTTGTTGAGCTCGCGCACCATGTCGCGGACGCGCGTCAGGTCCTGTCCCTGCATCTGCTGGATCGAACCCTTCATGCCCTGGAACATCTGGTCGACCATCTGCTTCTGCAAGCCCTGCATGAGGTCCTCGAACTTCTGCCGCGCCTCGTCGTCGACGAACTCGTAATCGCGCAGACCTTTGACCTGGCCGCCAAGATCGTCAGGCAACCGGTCAAGCTGCTCGTTGCGCTGCCGCGCGATGCGCTCCATCAGCTTTTTCGCTTCTGCGGTCTCCGACTCGTTCAGGCGACGCTCGATCCCCTTCTTCTCGGTGTCGATCACCTCCTGCACCTTTTCGCGCAGCTGCTCCACGGTCGAGTCGAGGTTGTATCGGCTGAGCTCGCGCTCGCGCGCCTCTCGCAGTTGCTTCAGCAGCTGCTCCAGCCCAGGCATGTTCGGCGATCCCCATCGAAGCAGCCGCTGCAACGCGGCATTGAGGTCGCCGTAGTTCATCAGGTCATCCGAGAGCGCATCGAGCACGTCCCCGGCGTCGAGATCGCCCAGCCGTTGGGTTCCATCCCAACGCGAGTACCGGAACTTCACGGGATCACGCTAGCAGCCTTCCATCCTCCCAGCGATCTTTCGATTGCCTTGGCTGCGCTCAGCGCGACTTCATCGCACCAGTTGCGCGCAACCAGCTGCACGCCGATCGGCAAGCCCTCGGGCGAGGTGCCCGCACGCACCACCGCGCAGGGGTTGCCGCCGAGGCTGTACGGGATCGTGTAGCTGAACTGGTTTTCGAGCCTCGACTTGGCGCCGTACTCGGGCGCCGGACCGGCGGCGACGGGGCTGAGGATCAGGTCGTAGTCGGCCATGAAGGCGAGCAGGCCGCTCCGGAACCCGTCCCAACGGAGGAACAATCGCTCGGTGGCGATGCGCTTACGCCCCCAATATCCGAGTGTCACCTCTCGCGCCTCGTCGAGGCCTGGCGGACGCGCCTGCGTGATTTTGCAGCCGGCCTTCTGTAGGGCGTTCGCCGCTGCCCTGACGGCTGCTGCAGTCGCCCGCGTCGGCTTGGTGATGCCATCGTCGGCGTACCACGCAACCTTCAAGCCTTTGAGAGCGCCCAAGCGCTTGGCCATCGGCATTGGAATCACACCAGAGTCGATCCCGTCAGGGCCGACCAGGATTGGGAGCAGCAGCCACAGGTCGTCGACGAAGCGCGCCATCGGCCCGACCTGGCTGCGCGGATCGGTAAGGCCGCCGACGAGCTCGTAGCCGCCGGTGCTCGGAACCCGCCCGGCCGTAGGCTTCAAGGCGGCGATCCCGCAAAAGTGTGCCGGCAGCCGGATGCTGCCTCCCGAGTCGCTGCCAATCCCGATGGGCGATCCGCCGGCGGCGATGATCGCGGCCTCGCCGCTGCTGCTGCCGCCCGGGGACCGCTCGAGGTTGTACGGATTCCGCGTGCCGCCGTGCATCGAGTTGGCGCTGTCGTCCCCGATGCCGCCCGGGGGACAGTTGGTCTTGCCGATCATGATCGCGCCCGCGGCGCGCATCCGGGCGACGACGGTGGCGTCCTTGGTCGGAATGTTGTTCGCGAGCTTGCGCAACCCTGCCGTCGTGACCACGCCGGCGGTATCGAAGATGTCCTTCACGGTGAAGGGCACCCCGTGAAGCGGTCCGAGCTTGGCGCCACGCGCCACGTGGCGGTCGGCTGCGCGAGCCTGGATGAGCGCTTTGTGGCCTTCTGTGCGCACGACCGCGTTCAGGTGCGGGTTCATCGCGCCGATCTGCTCTATGTGGGCGCTGACGATCTCCTCGGACGAGAACCGTCCCGACCTGATGGCCTTCGCCATCCACGTGGCGGAGGCCCCGATAACATTTCTCCGGCGGGGGCGCCTTTTGGCCACCTCAGACGCTGTCGCCTGGCTTGATGTCGAGGACCTGCACTCCGGAGCCAACCAGCTTCTGCAGGGCGCTCGGCCGCCCGACCAACGGCGGGAAGGTGCCGAAGTGCATGGGCACGACCGTCTTCACGCCGAGGAGGGCGACGGCCTTGGCCGCACGCTCCGGCCCCATCGTGTAAAAATCGCCGATCGGCAGGAACGCCACATCGAATTTGCTGAGCTCCGCAATGACGGCCATGTCGCCGAAGACGTCGGTGTCGCCGGCGAAGTAGACGGTGAACCCGTTCTCGAACTCGATCACCAGGCCATGCGCGTTACCGCCGTAGATGATGTGGTCGCCATCGGTGATGCCGCACGAGTGCTCGGCGTGAACCAGCGTGACTTTGATGCCGTCGACCTCGATGGTGCCGCCGGTGTTGCCTCCGATCAGCGTCGATTCGTCAACGCCTTTGGAGCCTAGCCAGCTCGTGATCTCGAAGTTGCTGATGACCTTTGGTTTGTGAGCCTTGGCGATTTCCAGCGCGTCATGGACGTGGTCGAAATGGCCATGGGTGATGAGCATCAGGTCGCATTTGTCGACCTTCTTGAGAGCAGCGGGCGCGACCGGGTTGTTCATGACCCACGGATCGATGATGACTTCCTTCCATTTGGCGCTTCGCACCTTCCATGTCCCGTGGCCAACCCACGTGAAGCTGACCTCGGCGTTCAGCGCCATGCGTTTCCTCCCTCACTCAGAACGCGAGGTCGACGAGACCTCAGAACGGAAAAGGCGATTCTCCCATAGCGCCAACACGAAAACCCCAATTGCCGCAACGGTCCACAGGTTCGGAAAGATCAGGTCGCAAGGCTGGCGGTAGAACCCAAGCAGACAAACTCCCAGGAGGCCGAGCGTGAGCCACCTCCGCTTCTCGATCGCTCGGACCGCGATCAGCAGGGCGACCGGCAGCAGGGGCAGCCACTGGTAGGGCCAAACCTCGTTGGGGATCAGCGCCCCAAGCGCGAAGCCAAGGGCCATGCCGTACGCCGGGTTCCAACCGCTGCGCCACGCGGCCCAAGCCGCCCCCACAGCAAACAGCACAGCGCTCGCGTAAGAGAGGGCGAGGGCAAGCGACGCAAGGTGCATGGGGGATGTCACCAGGACGTAACCATTGCCACTCGGCATCAGGTAAGGCTCTCCGCCGATGGTGCGTGTGAACAGCGTCCTCACCGAGTCGTATGCGCAGTCGGAGTTGTGGGAGGCCAGCGAGGGCAGCAGCACATGCTGGAAATAGAAGACCGCGCCGCCCGCACCCAGCGGGATGAAGGTCAGCGCGCTGACGGCCACGACCACCACGCCGATGGCTACGGCGTACCGCATACGGTGCGCCGGCCGCGTGCCGATCACCATCGCCGCGGGGTAGTACTTCAGGGCTGCGACCAGGCCGCCGATGGCCCCGGCGAGAGCCGGCCGGCTCGATTCGAACCAAATCGAGGCCATCGCGCCGAGCAAGATCACACCGCCGCGCTGGCCGGCGCTGACGTCGGCGAACAGGGGCGGGAAATAGGCTGCGATGAGCCAGAAGGCCGGTTGCGCCAACCGGTTGGTGATCGCGAGCCGGCGGTAAAACAACAGCAGGGCGCCGACGAGGGCGATGGCGTCAATCGCTGTCCATACCTCCACGCCCACGTTTTGCGGCAGCAGGGCAACAGGTACCGCAAGGAGCGCGACCGGGGGCGGGCTGACAAAGGCGGCAAGGACGCCCGGTGGCGCGATGAGGTGGGTCTGGGCGAGGTACGCGGCAGCGGCGTCGTACAAGTGCGATGGGTTGGTGAGGTAGGCGCGACCGCCCTCCCACATGCCCTCCGCGTCTGGGCGGCGAGGCACGACTGCAGAGAGAACGATGACGCGCAACCAGAACACGCCTGCGATTGCCCAATAGAGAGCCGGCTGCGACAGGATCTCGGCAGCAGCCTGTCTGAGGCGGCTCAGCACGGCGCCTACCATATGCCGTATGGCCGCCCGCAGACCGAAAAGCCTCACGCCGGTGCGTCGCACAACGCCCGCGATGGAGAACGTAGAGGCGCCTGAGCGCGTCGCGACCACGGTCTCCGAGCAAAAGATCAACCAGTACCGCAAGCGCCGATATCAGGCCCTTCACGCCGACACCGCGGCGGAAAACAAGCGACGCGCCGCCGGCAAGGCCACGGCAAGGGAGCGCATCGAGATGCTGCTGGACGACGGTTCATTCGTCGAGCTCGACGTCTTCGCGACGCACCGTGCGCAGGGTTTTGGCATGGAGGACCGGCGGATCGCCGGCGATGGCGTGGTTGCCGGGTTTGGCGAGATCGACCGCCGCCCGGTGGCGGTCTACGCGTACGACGCGACCGTCTACGGCGGATCGCTGGGTGAGGTCACGGCCGAGAAGATAGTCAAGGTCCAGGAGCTCGCGCTTCGCAACCGCGTCCCCATCATCGGGATCAACGACTCGGGTGGCGCGCGCATCCAGGAAGGCGTCGTCGCGCTGGCCGGTTACGCCGACATCTTCTACCGCAACGTGCGTTCGTCAGGCGTGATCCCGCAGATCAGCGTCATCGCCGGGCCGTGCACAGGCGGCGCTGTCTATTCGCCGGCGATCACCGATTTCATTTTCATCGTCGCCGGGCATGGCTACATGTTCATCACCGGGCCGGAGGTGATCCGCGTCGTCACCGGCGAGAGTGTGTCCTTCGATGAGCTCGGCGGCGGGGACGTCCACAACGCCACCTCAGGCGTCGCGCACTTCTTGCCGAAAACTGAGGCGGCATGCGCAGCCGGCGTCCGGAAGCTCCTCTCGTACCTGCCGTCGAGCAACGGCGAGCGTCCGCCGTACCTGCCGACCACTGACGACCCCGAACGGGCTGACCCCGAGCTGCAGACGATCGTGCCCGAGGCACCGAACAAGCCGTACGACATGCGTCATGTCGTCTCCCGCGTGCTCGACGATCGCGAGTTCTTTGAGGTCCAGCCGTTCTTCGCGCCCAACATCATCGTCGGCCTCGGCCGCCTGGGCGGCCACGTGGTCGGGATCGTGGGCAACCAGCCAAAGGTCCTCGCGGGCGCCATCGACATCAATGCGTCGGTCAAAGCGGCGCGATTCATCCGTTTCTGCGACGCCTTTGGCATCCCGATCATCTCCTTCGTGGACGTGCCCGGGTACCTGCCGGGGCGGGACCAGGAGCATGGCGGGATCATCCGGCACGGAGCCAAGCTGCTTTACGCGTACGCGGAGGCGACGGTGCCCAAGCTCACGGTGATCACCCGGAAGGACTACGGCGGCGCTTATTGCGTAATGTCGCCCAAGCAGATGGGCGCCGACCTGAACCTCGCTTGGCCGACCGCGGAGATCGCGGTGATGGGGCCAGAGGCGGCCGTGAACATCGTCTACAAGCGAGACCTCGCCGCCGCCCCTGACCCGGCCGGCCGCCGCAAGGAACTGGTTGCCGAGTACACCGCGCGCTTCGCGAACCCCTACGTCGCGGCCGAGCGGGGATACATCGACGATGTCATCGAGCCGCGCGAGACTCGCCGCGAGCTGCTGCGCGGCCTCGAGCTGTGCCTGCGGAAAACTGTAGAACGGCCACCAAGGAAGCACGGAAACATCCCTCTGTAGGGGGCAGCGGGTAAGGTGTGGCTTCTTGCGGTTTGCATCTGGGTGGAGGTTGTCCCCGGCTCTCGACGTGAATCCCACGGCACAGAAGGTGGACCACACACTCGCTCTGGACGCCACAGTACGCATTCCCGACGTAGAAGTAGTTCGTGAGACGGCTGCTCTTTACCGATTGAGTCGCGCTCAGGCAAATGAGATCGTTCAGCGAGTGGAATCGGCAGTTGAGACCTGGCGCACAGTGGCCCGCGAGATCGATGTTCCGAAAGACGAGGTCGAGGCTATGGCCGCTACTTTCGAGGAGCGCGCCTGATCGGGTTGGGCGGGCTCGACCTAGGCCGGCTGCGGGGGGACCGTCGACAGAGCCGACCGGCGCACCCGCTCTGATCGCCGGCAGAACTCGTCGACAGTGGTTATCAGCTCCGCCGCCGACCACGTCAACGGCGACACCGACAGCGGACCGCCGGTGTTCGGGTCGAGCTGCTCCGAAAGCAGGCCGCCGGGCAGCTGGTGGGCGACCACCCAGTTGATGATGTCTCGCGCCGGCTTCAGATCGTGGGCCGTCTTGGCGGTGGCGATGTACCACTGGGCCATCCAGAGCGTGCAGATGAACCACGGGTTGCCCGGCACCTTCTTGGTGTCAGGGTCGACCTTGAAGTAGTAGTCGTCGCGGTAGCGGGCGAAGCCGCCAGCGGGACCATTGTTGGCCAGCTCTTGGCTGATCACTTTCATCGTTTGCACGATGCGGGGCTCTTCGGGCGAGTACATGCCGAACCGCCAGAGCCCATAGATGGCACTGTCGTTGACCATGTCCACGGTCAAGGTGCCGTCCTCCTCGACCGCGATCCTGCGCACGAACCGGCCGAGGTCGGGGCTGTAGAGGCTGGCGTCGGCAGCTTCGCGGAGCCTGGCCGCCGCATCGCGATAGCGCACCGCGCTGGCGACGTCGCCGAACAGCTCGGCGAAGCTGCGGGCGGCGTCCAACCCGCCCCAGACAGCGCCGACGGTGAATGCGTGGACTCCCCAGCGCTCCTCCCAAAGGTCCCATGACGGTTTGATCAGGCCGTTCCGCTCGTCGACATACGTGACCATCCAGTCCGCGGCGGGGACCACCAGCGTCGTATAGAGCCCGACGATGAAATCCAGGTTGCGGTGAATCCGATAGTGCTGCCACAAGGCCCAGAGCACCAGCCCCGTCTCGTCCTCCTGGATGGGCAGCGTGATCTTCCCATCGCGATCGACCCAGGGCAACCAGGAGCTGCCTGGCAGACCGTAGGCGGTGTACTTGTGCAGGAAGAAACCTTCTTCGACCAGGCACTGCTGGGAGTAAGTGAAGAAGTTGCGGGTCACGTCCTCGTGGTCCGCCCGGTCTAGCGCGTTCGCGACCAGAGCGCCGTCCCGGGGCCAAGCGTACGCATAGGTGTCGCGAGCGAACTTGGTGATGTCGAAGTCGGTGGCCGCGATGACCGCGCCGTGATTGTCGACATGCGTGCGCGCCGTGAGGATCGAGCGGCGGTACAGCTTGGTGACCTCTGCACCGAGCTCCTCGTCGATGTGCCTGTGGTCTTTCTCGGACCAGACCTGCCAGTAGGTAAGGGTGCGGCCCATGTACGTGTCCGGCCCTTTGCCGATGATCAGCTCCTGGCCGTAGACGGTGACCTCGCTGAGGCGAGTGCCCATGCACACCCAGTGCGTCAGGGTGGATGGATCGCCGGGCGCCACCGGCACCAGGTTGAAGCCGACCGTGCAGTCGACCGAACCTTGCTCGATCGGGTTTCGACCGAGCTCGCCATCTTGCGCGTCAACCCAGGTCCCGGCGAGGCTGCCGCCCTTCTTGCCGTTCGCCCAGGTGTCGATGCCGAAACCGTGCCGAGAATCGCCGCCGACCAGGAAGTAGCGATTCGCCTTATATGCGATGACTGCCTTGTGACGTGGGTCGTAGGCAACCGTGTTGCCGATGTCCGACCCCTCGATGTACCAGTCGTAATGAAAGAAGACGCGGCCGATGTTGAAGCCGGTCCCGCTCGAGACCTCGATGCTGCGAATAAACCAGTTGCGCGCCAGGTCGACGAAGTCCTCGAACTTGACGGTGATCCCGAGGCGGGGATTCTTCAACGTGACCGCGGTGACGAGCGAGTCCTCCGCGTAGCCGAGCTGCCGTTCCCAGCCGGCGTCTTCCACCCACGCGAACTTGCCGTCGATGAAGAATCCGGTTCGGCAAACGTTGCCCATGGTCTGATTGGCGTCGCCGACCCGCGGGAAGTAAATGTCGCGAACCGAGTAGTTGGCGTCGAAGCCCACGAGCACGTTGCCATTTCCGACGACGAGGCTTCTAGGCACGCTTTGCGCGCAATCGTACTCGCGGTACCCGAGGCCAGAATCGCCGCACGTCCTTAACGGCCACGGTTCCGTACCTGGGCGGGCACGCTTACAATCGCCGAAACGTCACTGCACTGAACGGAGCACAACGTCTTGGAAATCAACCCACAACAATTCGCGCCACCTGTTCGGATAGTGGCCAGTCGCCGGCGCCGGCGCACCGTCGCCGCTCGGCTTCGCTCGGGGGTGCTCGAGCTCCTCGTGCCGGATTGGATGCCGCATGTCGAGCGCGAAAGATGGGCTGAAGAGATGCGCGTCCGCCTGGCCCGGCGAATGCAGCGCACCCTGCCCTCCGATGCCAGGCTCGCGACCCGCGCCGGCGCGCTCAACGAGCGCCATTTCGCCGGCCGTTTGCGCTGGACCTCGATCGCGTTTGCTGACATGTCTCACCTGTGGGGAAGCTGCACGTTCACCACCGGCGCGATCAGGATCGCCACGCGGGCGGCAGCCCTGCCCGAATGGGTCATCGATTACCTGCTCGTGCACGAGATGGCGCACCTCGAGCACAGCGACCATGGGGCCGGCTTCCACGAGTTGGAGAACCGGTACCCACTAACCGAACGCGCACGGGGGTACCTGATGGCGATCGACCAGGGAGCTGCGCAGTCCGGCCAACAGCCGGATTAGTTCAGGGCCGCAGGACGATCTTGGTGGCTTCGCGGGCGGCGAAGATCCGGTAGGCCTCCTCCGCGTCGTCAAGCTTCATCCGGTGGCTGATGATCGAGTCGGGCTTCAGGCGTCCCGCCGCGATGAGGTCGAGGAGCGGCCGCATGTACGCCTGGACGTTGCACCAGCCGGCGCGGAAAGTGAGCGCCTTCATCCACACCTGCATATAAGGAAAGTCGCCTAGGACCGCGCTGGGCACGCCGAGCATCGAGATCGTGCCTCCGCCGCGAACGCTCTGGATGGCTGTATCTACAGCCGACAGCAAGCCGACACATTCGATGCTGGAGTCGGCACCGATGCCGCCGGTATAGCCCTGGATCGCCTCCACCGGGTGGACCTGCGAAGCATTGATGGGTATACCGCCGAGGCCCTGGGCCATCTCGAGCCGCGCATCGACCATGTCGACGACGAAGGTGCGTGACGGCCCAAACAGCTGCGCGCACATCGTCGCCATCAGCCCGACAGGGCCGGCGCCGACGATTACGACGACGTCACCCGGTTTGATCTCAGCCCGCTCGGCGCCAAAGAAGCCCGTCGCGAGGATGTCACCGACGAAGATCGCCTGCTCGTCGGACATCGCAGCCGGTATCGGCTCCATCGAATGGTCGGCATTGGGCACGACCACGTACTCGGCCTGGCCGCCGCCCAGGTCGCCGAAATACTCGCCAAAGCCGAAGGTCGCTTTTTCCACGCACTGGTTGAACCAGCCCTTCCGGCAGAGTGCGCAGTGGCCGCAGGAGGTGAAGAAGCTCGCGACGACACGGTCGCCGGGCTTGAATCGCTTGACCTCGCCGCCGATGTCCTCGATCACGCCCACGAACTCGTGGCCGAGAACTGCTCCCTGGTTGATGGGAGAGTGCCCATGGAAAATGTGTAGGTCGGAGCCGCAAACCGCTCCGAGCGTGACCCTCACGAGCGCATCGCCTGAGCCCTTGATGCTCGGCTTCGGCACATCGGTGACCTTGACGTCGCCCTCGCCTTGAAAGGTGAGCGCCTTCATAGATACATAGATTACGGCCGAACCTGATCTCGGTCCCACCTAAGCTACGAGCGTGCGCTTGAAGAACTCAGTGGTCGTCGTGACGGGTGCCTCGAGCGGTATCGGCAAGGCAACAGCGCTCGCATTCGCCAAGAAGAAAGCTCGCCTGGCGCTGGGGGCGCGCCGGCTCGACCGCCTCAACGCCGTAGCGAAGTTGTGCCTCGCGCAAGGCTCGCCTGACGTCAGCGTCCGCCGCCTCGACGTGGGTCAATCAGCTGACGCACGCGCTTTCGTGGCAGCCGCCCTGCGCGATCACGACCGTATCGACGTGCTCGTCAACAACGCCGGCGTCGGCTGGATGGGGCGCCTCCACGAGATGCCCGACGAAAAGGTCGACGAGCTCGTGGCCACCAACCTCAAGGGCCTCATCACGACGACGCAAGCGGTCTTGCCGGGAATGCTGGCCAGGCGGAGTGGCGTGATCATCAACGTCGCGTCGGTGGTCGGGTTTCGTGCGTCGCCCTATTCCGCGGTCTACTCCGCAACCAAGCACGCAGTCGTCGGCCTATCGCATGCCCTGCGAGGGGAGCTGTCCGGAACCGGCGTGAAAATATGTGTGGTCTATCCCGGCGTGACCGACACCGAGTTCTTTGAATCGACCGAGGTCCCTGTGGGGCCGAAGTACTCAGCGTCGTGGGTCGCGAACCTCATCGTTCGCACCGCCCAGTTCCCGAGGCGCGACGCGATGGTGATGCCATTGCGTTTCGCACATCTCGCCGAGCCCTTGCTGGGTGGCCTGATGGACCATGGCCTGGGCGAGGCAAGGCGACTCAAGTCCCCGCACCTCAGCGGTACGGGTCTCGACAAGTGATCTACTTCTGCCAGGCCGCCAGCAGCTCTTCCAGGCGGTGGGCGTTCTTCACCGAATAGTTCGAATAGTTGTTGTTCATGATCGCGTGCACGTCTTTGGCCGACCGTTCCATCTCTTTGATGCGCGGCACCCACTCCTGGAGCTCCTCGTCCTTGTAGTCGTGACGGAAGCGTAGGTTCGGCGGCGCGCCCTTGAGGTCCCACGTCTGGTGATTGCGGCCATGGAATCGCACCACCGCCAGCTTGCTGGAGGTCACCTCGAAAACCGGCGGCATGCTGGTCTTGTGGCCCGGCGGCACGTCGACGGCGACATAGGGAATGTCGCGTGTGCGCAAGAACGCCAGGGTGCCGTCGCGGTGCCGGGCGTCCATCCACTCCGGCTTGCGGAGCTCGACGGCGACCTGGAATCCGAACATGCGCTCCTGGACCTGCTCGATGTAGGCGAGCGAGCGCGATGAGGGCAGGAACCAGGGCGGGAACTGGAAGAAGACAGCACCCAGGCGGCCTGCGGCTCGCAGCGGTTCCAGGGCGGCGCGAAAGCGCTCCCAGGACTCGTCGAGCAGCTCGTCGGGCATCTGCTCGAGGTAGATGTTCTTCTCGCGCAGCTTGTCCGGAAGCTGCTCGCGGATGTCCTTGGGCAGCGCCATGGGCTTGGTGGGATGGTTGGTGAAGAGGGAGAAGGACTTGACGTCGAAGAGGAAGCCGGGCTCGGTCCGCGCCACCCATAGCTCGGAGTTCTCGACCTTGGGCATGCCGTAGTAGGTGGAGTCGACCTCGACCAGGGAGAACTCGGAGGCGTAGAAGCGGAGCCTCTCTTCCGAGGAAGTCGCGTTCATCGGATAGAAGAGCTTGGAATCGATCAGCGACTTGTCGATCCACCCCGCGATGCAACAGCGCACGGTCATGTCTCGATCGTGGCACAAGACGGTTCTTGCGGCGCTATGATCCGACCGCTCCTTGGGCCGCTACATCCGCTACTGGTACACGTACCGCCTTGTCGTGGCCGTGTTGTTGGGCCTCGTTTTGACGCTGGTCACATTCGGGCTCTACAGCCAGCAGGTGGCATGCGACACGCACGTCGGCACCTGCGCGGTGAATGTCTCGGTCCATCCGGAGGATCGGTTCGTCAACGAGGATCCGCTGCTGCCGCCTTCCCCGAAGGTCATCATCGTCGGCATCGACAACGCCAGCCTCCAGACGATCGGCACCTACCCGGTGCCGCGCGACCGGTACGCCACCGCGCTCAGCGCCCTCGAGAAGGACGGCGCGACCGTGGTCGGGTTCGACATCAACTTCCCGGACTCCCAAGACCCGAAGACTGACAATGCTTTTGGCGCCGCACTGGCGAACAGCTCGATTCCGGTGATCCTCTCGTACGCTGCCGAGAGCACGAGCACTGGCAGCGGCAACGTGATCCAGACCGGAGTCGACCAGCTTACCTTCAAGAAACTCCGCTGCTTCGCCGACCAGAACCAGGATCCCAACGTGCCTTGCCAACAACCGGACAAGAACGTCATCCTAGCCTCTACCGACCTCGTGCTCGACGCCGATGGGGTCGTGCGCCGGATGCCATTCTTCGTGCAGCCGGCCTGCTACCCGAAGCTCTGCGACACACCTGTCATCAACTCGTTCGGGTTTGCCGCGTACAGCTCCTACTTTTTCGGCGAACCGCTCCACGAGTCAGGCGACTCCGCGACTTTCAAGGGGTGGAAGGGGCCGATGCAGATCGACAACTCCGGAGCAGGGCTGATCAAGTTCTACGGAGGTCCCGATTACTTTCAGAGGCAGAGCCAGTACGTTTCGTTTGGAGACCTGATCAGCGGCAAGGCCTCGCCCTCCATGTTCAAAGGGAACATCGTCCTAATCGGCGACTACCACCTGACCGGCTTCAACGACCAGCAACTGGTGACGACCAGTGCGGGGCAGAGCGCATCGGGCAACACGACGACGGCGATGGCCGGCGTCGAGATCCACGCGAACGTAGTGCAGATGCTCCTCGGCCAGACGTTCCTGGTGCACGAGCCGCCCATTCTCGTCTTCCTGATCCTCCTAGCGCTCTCGCTGGTCATGGCGGTGCTCGTCGCCCGGCTCTCGGTCTTGTGGGGCCTACTCGCCACGGTGGTGGCGCTGCTCGTGTTCACGTACGCGATGTCGACCCTGTCGGCCCTGGCCGGCTTCGTTCCGGACGTTTTCCATCCGTGGCTCACTATTGCGCTCACATACACGGGCGTCACCGCCTACCGATTCCTCTATGAGGATCGTGAGAAGCGAAAGGTGACCAACCTGTTCGGCCACTACTTGAAGCCCGAGATCGTCACTCAGCTGGCCAAGACGCGCGGCGGCGTCGACGACATCCTTCGCGGCGGTGAGCGGCGCGACATCACCCTGCTGTTCGTCGACGTTCGCGGCTTCACCTCGATGTCTGAGCGCATGGAGGCCGACGAAGTCGTGAGCGTGGTCCAGATGTATCTCGACCATCTGAGCGGCATCATCTTCACCTGGGACGGGACCATCGACAAATACGTCGGCGATGAGATCGTCGCGTTCTGGAACGCGCCCAGGCACCAGGAGAACCACGCTCTCCTTGCCGTCCGCTGCGCCTATGACCTCATCAACCGCGCGCCGGAGCTGCAACAGAAATTGCTGGAAAAAGGCTTGCCTCCGATCCGCTGGGGCATCGGCATCAACACCGGTCCAGCGGTCGTGGGCAACATGGGCTCGCGCAGCCGGCTGCAGTACACGGCTCTCGGCGACACCGTCAACACCGCCGCCCGCTTCTGCGCAAACGCGCCTGCCTACCACCTCCTGATCGGCCAGCCGACGTACGACCGGTGCAAGGATTACATCGCCGTCGACATGGTTCCCGGCGTGCAGCTGAAGGGCAAGTCAGCGGAGACGTTCCGCATCTACCAGGTGACCGCGATTCGCGAGACCCCGACCTCTCCCTGGGTGGCTTTCCCCACCGAGATGGCGCTCCAAGCGCAGGACACGTTCACCCAGCAGTACACGCACAAGACGATCCTTGGTTCTCAAGTCTCGACCTCGCGCGACATCCTGGTCGGCGAGGAAGCCGAGCAAGCGCTGGATCAAGCGGCGCTGGCGCCTACCCCGCCTTACGGCACTCCGGCCTATGGCACACCGATACAGAGTCCGGGAGATTCGCCGACGACCGCCGGACTTTAGTGGAGTAGCGCTCCGACCAAGTAAAGGGTCGGTGCCAAAACCACCACGCCGGCAATGATGCCCAAGCACCCGCTGGCTTTCTTGGCCACAGGCTTGGCCGGGGGCGCTGGGTTGTAGACGGCCTGAGCGTGAGGGGCAGCGGCGACCGCGGGCTCGGCCATCGATGCCACCACGAGCGGCGGAGCCACCGATGCCGCCTGCGCTGCGAACGTCGCCGGCACCATCTTTGAGAGGTCGGCGCCCGGCTCGAGGCTCTTCTGCCAGCCAGGGCACAGGCGGTCGGCGATGCGCGACATCACAGTGTCGAATTCCTCTCCGGTCTGGAAGCGCTCCTCCGGCCGCTTCGACAGAGACTTCATGATCATCTCTTCGAGTCGCATGTCGAGTCCGGGGCGATGGACCGACGGCGGCATGGGCGGGGCCTGCACGTGCTTCGCCATCAGCGTGAAGGGCCCGTCCGCCTCGGTGGCCGTGAACGGCGGCTGGCCGACAACCAGCTCGTAGAGCATGATGCCCGCCGAATAAAGGTCGCTGCGGCCGTCGACCTTGCTCGACGCCACCTGCTCCGGCGACATGTACTGCGGCGTGCCCACGGTCGTGCCGGTTTTGGTCGCTGTGCCGCCGGGGCCGGTGTCGTCGGTCAGCCTGGCGATGCCGAAGTCCGCGACCTTGACTGTGCCCTCGTCGGACAGCAGCACGTTCTCGGGCTTCATGTCGCGGTGCACTATCGCGTGCTTGTGTGCGTAGTCGAGAGCTTGCAGGACTCCATGCATGACGGCGAACGTTTGCGGCAGAGGCACCGGCCCTTTATTCACCAGGTCGCGCAGCGACCGCCCACGCACGAACTCCAGCACGATGTAGTTCGCATCGCCGATCTGCTCGAGATCGTGGACCTGCACGAGGTTGGGATGGCTCGTCCGTGCCATCACCCGCGCCTCTTGCAAGAACCGCATCAGCGCGGTTGGGTCGGCGGCGGGAGAGAGGATCAGCTCCTTGATCGCGACCTCGCGGCCGAGACCTGGCTGCTCCGCCAGGTAGACGGCGCCCATGCCGCCCCGTCCGAGCTCGCTTTTCACCAGGTACTTGCCGATCTGGCGCGTGCCGCTCGGCACCGGCGGCGGGGTGACAGGCGGGGTGGTTGCGGGGTGAGTCGGCCGGACCGGCAGCCGCATGGTCGCGTCGATCGCCTGGGGCGCCGCCGGGGGGTGGGCAGCGGCCGCCGGATGCGCCGCCGGCGCCGCGGGGGCCGCTGCGGTCGGCGGTTGTGATGCGGGCGGCGGTGGGGCGGTTTGGGGCTGGGGTGCGGGTGCCGCAGGGTCCGGCGGCGGGTGGGTCGTCGGCATGCGCATGGTGGGGTCGACCGGGCTTGGGGCCGGAGCGGGCGGACCTTGAGCCGCAGGCGGCGTGGCCGCGGCGACCGGCTGGGTCTTGTCGGGATTCAGCTCCGGGGCCCAATCTGGGATCGGGGTTGGCTGCGGATTAGGTGGAGTTTCAGGGGCTAGACCGGGCTCGGCCATTTCGTCGGAGCCTAGCAGAGTGGGTTAAACCCAAACACCGCTCGCGGATAAGGCTGCCAAAACTATGGCGTTTTGGCGGCATTCGACCCATAATCGGGCCCGAACCACGCCAGTAAATTCGAGGAGGACACACATGTCGCAGATGCCGCCACCGCCGCCCGGACAGCCGGCACCCATGGGAGGGACGCCAGGCGCTGTCGGCAGCAACAAGAACCTGTACACGATCCTTGCCTGGGCTTTGTTTCCGCCCATCGGGAGCCTGATCTTTCTCTTCGTCGGTAAGGACGACGCCGATGTCAAGTACAACGCAGCGAACGCGACCGTGATCCACGGCGCTTTCCTGATCGTCTACATCGTGTTGTGGCTTATCGGAACGGTCACCGTATTCCTGCTCTTCCTACCCCTGTTGTGGTGGATCGTCTGGTTGGTCGTCTGGATCGTCGGGCTCATCCTCGCGTTGCAGGCAGGTGGCAGACGCTTCGCCTTCCCTGTCCTCCAGAGCCTCGCGTCCAACTACGTACCAATGGTCGAGGGCTGGGCCAAGTAACAGTCATCTGATCACCGAAAGGGCCCCAAGGTGGGGCCCTTTTTTTTGCAATTTGCGATTGGCCTCCCGGCTCGCCGGCGCGGCCAGCGGAGAAGGACGTCCGATCACGCAACGCGGCCGAAGAAGCTACCCCTTAGCTATCTGCTCGAGCGCTCTCTCCACCCCGGCGCGCAGCTCATCGCGCTCCTCGCGCAGCAATCCCGCCTCTGCCCTCGAGTGCGCGAGCTGATATCGCAAGCGCTCGACCTCAGCGGTCAGGTCGCGCACGCGCGGATCGGGGCCGCTGCTCGTGCTCCGCACATCCGCAAGCTCGAGTCGCAGGCGCTCCAGCGCCACCTTCAGGTCGCGCCTCTCCGCCAGCAGCTCTTGGACCAGCGACTCAGACGGCTTTGTCTGCTCTTTCGACATACCTACAGAGTCCGGGCTGGAACTCACGCAACCGGAGGTGTTCCATCTCACCGCGCAGGAAGCGCGCCTTGATCTCGAGGCCCTTCATCGGCTTGGCGTCCTCGAACGGAAAGCGGTATAGCTTCCCCGAGTCGACCAGCACGCACAACGCCAGGCGCTCGCCATCCTTCTCGATGACGTGCTTGTAACACGGCACAGTGCGCCGGGCCACCTCGGTGGTGGTGAACCCACCAACCTTCCCCTTCAGTACCTCGAGCGGACTTCGCATGTGCGAATGCTAATTCAGCAGGGAGAGCTGCTCGGGCTCGGGGGGCGGCTTGAGAATCAAGCGGCGGCGATCCGACACGCCGTGCTCCGCGCGAAGCCGCCCGACGGTCTTCATCATTTGCTCGCCGTAGACCGGGGGCAAGTAGGCGCGCGCCCTGTACGCCTGCTCGTAGCGCGGCACGAGCTCGGGCCAATGCCGGCCCAACACGGACATGAAGTGCTCGCGCGTCCCAGCTTTGAGGTGCAGCATTCCAGCCCACAGGCCGGTAGCGCCGGCGGCGCGTGCGGCTTTGACCACCGCCTCGAGCCGATCGGGGCGGTCAGAGAGGCCAGGCAGGATCGGCGCCATGCCGACCCCAACATCGATGCCGGCTGCAACGAGCTTTTCGATCGCCCGCAGTCTTTGGCGAGGATGTGCAGTCCCCGGCTCGGTCCGGCGCCAGACCTCATCGTCGACGGTGGGGATACTGAAAGTGATGTGCAGGTTGGCGCGTTGCGCTAGCTCACACAGGACATCGATGTCGCGAACGATCATCGGACCGCGAGTGATGATCGCGCCCGGATTCGAAAAATCGCGCAGCACTTCGAGACAACGGCGGGTGAGCTTGTAGCGCCCTTCGGCTGGTTGGTAGGGGTCGGTGGCGGCGCCGATCACGATCGTCTCCCGCTTCCATGACCTGCGTGACAGCTCGTTGCGGAGGACGCGGGCGACATTGAGCTTGATCCGGACGATGCGGCCGTAGCGGTCGTCGGATGGGCGATCGGCGCGGAGCTCGAAGGCGCGGACGTAGCAGAAGGCACAGCGATGCTCGCAGCCGGTGTAGGGATTCAGGGACCAGTTGAAGCCCATGCCTTTGACGGGGTTGAGGGCCGACTGGCACTGGACCTCGAGGTATTCGACCTCGGTGAGCCGAGCCTCGGGCGCCTCCACCAGGCCATGGTAGAACAAATGTTCGTTTCATCACAAGCTCGATTGCGCGCTCCAACTTGACCTGGAAGAGTCGGCAGCGGCGGGCTGGTCGGGTGGGACCAGCCTGGGCGGAGGCTGGGCCCCCCGCGGTGCAAGGCGCTAATCGCGACCACTCGCGCCCTTTTCGTCGGCCATCCGCTCAGGGCTCGACGATTCGTGCCCCTTTTGGCCGTATCCCCGCGCTCTAGCTACCTACCCCGCTTGGCTGCGCACCTGGCGCTTCTTCGGGCGCGTTCTCGATGACGGGCAGTAGTCGTTCAGGATGCACTCCTCGCACCGCGGCCTGCGGGCAATGCAGACCCGGCGCCCGTGCAGGATCAGGCGCAGCGACAATCCCGTCCACTCCTCTTTCGACACGATCGAGCACACCTGCCGCTCGATCTTCACGGGGTCCTTTGACGAGGTGAGCTTGAGTCGATTCGTGAGGCGCTTGACATGAGTGTCGACGGCGAAGCCCGGCACATCGAAACCAACTCCCAGGATCACGTTCGCCGTCTTGCGCCCGATCCCCGGCAGCTTGACCAGGTCGTCGATGTTGCCGGGCACCGTGCCGTCGAACAGCTCGACCAGCTTGCGGCTGGCGGCGATGATCGAGCGTGTCTTGGCGCGAAAGAAGCCTGTCGGCTTGATCAGCGCCTCGACCACCGCCGGATCCGCGGCGGCGAGGTCGAGCGCCACCGGGTAGCGCCTGAAAAGCTCGGGGGTGACCAGGTTCACGGAGCGGTCCGTGGTCTGCGCTGACAGGATCGTCGCGATCAGCAGCTGGAATGGGTCCCGGTGGGCCAATTCGGTAACCGCCGGATATGCCTCCTTCAGCCGCTCGACCGTCAGCTTCGCCCGCAGGCGGGCGCCCGATGGCAGCCTAGGAAGCGGCGGAGCCTTCTTGCGCTTGGGCCTAGGCGCCAAGCAACTTGCGCGCCGCGGCCGCGACCTGGGCGCCCTCCGCCCTCCCCGCCAGCCGCGCGGTGGCTGCCTTCATCACGGCGCCGAAGGCTTTGGGGCCTTCCGGCTTGAGCTCATCGATGACAGCCTGGACCTCGGCCTCGACCTCAGCGCTGCTCATCGCCGCCGGCAGGTAACCGCGCAAGACGGCCATCTCGGCCTCTTCACGCATGGCCGACTCTTCGCGGCCCGCCTTCCGGTAGACCTCGATGGCCTCCTCCCGCTTTTTGACCTCTCTGCGGGCAACCCGCTGGACCAGCTCGTCGTTCAGCGCTCCTGCGCCAGTCTCCTTGCTTGCTTTCACCAATTCGCTCTTCAGTAGCGACAGGGTGCTCAGGCCAAGCTCATCGCGACGGCGTCGAGCTTCCACGAGATCGGTTTGAATTCGTTCGTAGAGCGCCATGGCAGCGATTGTCACATAGAGGCGCTATCGCCTTTGTCGCAGCACCTCTACGTATGGATCGCCGATAATCGGCCCCAATGCTCCTACTGATCGGACCGGCGGTAGCTGTGATCGGAATCGTGGCGGTGGTTTTCGTCATGCGCCACAAGTCGGTCGAGAAGCGCTCGATGTACTCGGCCCGACGGTCTCAAATCGAGCACAAGGTGCGCGCGGCGCGCCAACGAACACTCGCGCCAACCCGGCGCGCCGAGAAAGCGGACAAGGGCCGTGCGATCGAAGAAACCGCCAGCGCCGCACCGGTGATGACCTATGAAGCGACGGCCTACGCGAGCCCACCGGTGGCGCCCCCTCCAGCAAAAGCTCCCTCGCCGTCGGCCTGGGACTCTGGACCTGTCACCACCCCAGTGGACGCGCCCGCCTACTCCCCACCGGCGCCCGCGTACGAGCCGCCGCCGGCACCCGCGTACGAGCCAACGCCGCCACCACCCGCCGACGAGCCAGCGCCGGCACCCCCCGCCGACGAGCCCCCGCCGGCACAGCCCGCTTACGAGCCGACTCCGCCCGCTTATGAGCCGCCACCCTATGCGGCCCCATCTGCTCAGCCCGAGTGGACCCCTTCGCCTCCAGCGCCGATCGAGCCCGAACGAGCCGCTGCCGGGCCGGCCTCAACTTCTGCTGGCGCGGGCGCCTCGTGGTCGGTGGTCGGCGAAAGCAAGGCCTCCGCCGAATCCGAGCCGCCAACCAAGAAGAAAGGCGCGAGGGACGTCCAGACCGGGGCCTGGTCCCTAGCCTCAGGCGAGGCGGCTGGCGAAGAGCCCGACGAAGGTCCCAAGAAACCCAGCCCAGTAATTGCGATCGCGCAATATGCGTTGCTGGTCGTCGGCCTCATAACGGTGCTCATCGGAGTCGTCGTGACGGTGGCGAACTCGCACGGCGGCTAGCCGTCTGGGCCGGCCACCGAGCTCAGCGATCGGTCAGGCCAATCTTTAACGCCGCCGCGCCGGCGATGCGGCGAGTATGGCCGCCGCCAATCCCCGGCCGCCGTCTGTCATCACCGTGTCGCTGACTATCGCGCGATAACCCAACGTTTCGACTGCCGGCGCCATCGCAGCGTCTCGGCTGTCGATGACAAAGGCGCGCGCAGCGCCGGCATATATCTTCGCCACGGCAACCGGCGATGCTTCAAGACCCATCGCTCGCATCATCGCCACGGTCGGTCCCTTGAGCGCGATACCGTCAACGATCGGAGAGATCGCGACCGTTCGATCCGGGTGCACATGCGAACCGAGTACGCGCAGGATTGGCGCAATCGAGATAAGAGGATTGGACGGGCCGATCACCACGACGTCGGCTTCGGCCAGCGCGGCCTGCGCTTCGGGCGTCGAATTGGCCGAGTCGATCCCCTCGAAATCGATACGGCGCAGGACCGGCAACAGCCTTTCGCGTACGAAATATTCCTGAAACGAGAGCACCCCTCGATCGGTGTCGAAGCGAGTGCGAACCCTTGCGTCAGTCATCGGTAGAACCGCGGTTTCAATTCCAAACCGGCGACCCAGCTCGAGTGCCGTCTCGGTCAGACGGCGGCCATGCTGCAGCAATTCCGTCCGGACCAGGTGGGTGGCGAAGTCCTTGTCGCCGATTCGAAACCATGCATCCTCGCCCAGCCGAGCCAGCGCCTCGAGCGTGTGAAACGTGTCACCCCTGACGCCATAGCCCAATTCGTCGTTGAAAGCGTCGGCAAGCCTGTAGATGACCGCGTC
>Ga0307374_10003165_pt1 | contig 28402 bp, 25 predicted proteins | sample OX3MG_FD_202532 | JGI IMG/M metagenome (GOLD analysis project Ga0307374, IMG submission 202532) | Soil microbial communities from Risofladan, Vaasa, Finland - OX-3 | ecosystem: Environmental > Terrestrial > Soil > Coastal area > Acid sulfate soil | place: Finland: Risofladan, Vaasa | collected... | reverse complement strand
ACTCCGCGAGCGATCACGGCGCAAGTCGGCTTCCACTTTTAGGCGGACGCGCGCGCGAGAGCTTACTCGAAGAGAAACGCGGGATCAGATCGACTGCACCGCGCCTGCAGACTTTTCGCTGGTGGCGCGGTGCAGGGGCGGCTTCGCAAAAAGCAGCAACAATCCGCTGGCAAAGCAGATTGACGCGATCAGGTAAAAGATTCGCGTATAGCTGCCGTAGGTGTCGAAAAACCATCCGGCGATCACGGGACCCAGAGCGCCCAGAATCGTCCCCATCGGAATCGTGATTCCGAGCAGCAGTGGATAAACTTTCGCGCCGAAATAATTCGTTTGCATGGTAGCCAAGCACGTGTACCCGGCGCCGAATCCGCTGCCCATGCACACGGCGTAGGGATACAGCGCAAACGAGCTGCTGGCGTGGGTTGCCAGCGCGATGCCAACGCCGAATAGCGCGACCGCCAACGCGAAGATGTAGCGCATTTCCACGCGATCTCCCAGCGCGGCCACAGTAAACTGCCCGATCACCGAAGAAAGCATCAAGACAGCGAGCGATTGCGCGGCAGCGGCAGGGCTGTGGCCGAGTCCTTCCAGGTGCACGATTCCATGCGCGAGATAAATGAAGAAGCCCATGAAAAATCCCAGGTAGGTGACGATCAGTATCCACAGGGCAGGAGATCGCAATGCTTCCGCGAGCGTCCAATCTTCAGTGGTTTTGAACACGCCGCGCGCCGGCGTTCGCTCTTCGATTGTGCCAGCGGACTGCTTGATCGCGCCGCCATCCGCTTCCTGCCCGAGTTCGGCTGGACTTTCGCGAATGAAGAATCCGGCAAGCAGTGCGGCCACCACGGACATCCCCGCCATGAACCACCACGCGCTGCGCCAGTTGCCGCCCCATCTGGCGATCACGCCGTTCAGCAGAGGAACGGCCATGAATCCGCCTATGCCGGTGCAGGTGAAAAAAAGCGACATCGCGCGCCCTCGCTTGGCACGAAACCAGCGAGCCACTCCCACTTGCGGCCCCATCGTTCCGGAAAGTGCCGCTCCGAATCCGACCACCAGCGCCAGCACAAGAAAAGCCTCCAGAGCGGTATGAACCGCTGCCGCCATCAGCACCGCACCCGAGCCGACAAGCAAGATGCCCCCCAGCATGGTGCGGCGAATCCCAAAGCGGTTGATCGAGTAGCCCACAATTGGACTTGGCAGGCCTCCCATCAACGTGAACACGGAGTAGGCCAGCCCCAGCTCCTTGCGATCGAGGTGCATCGCGCCGGCCATGTACGTGTTCACCACGCTCATGCCGAACGTGGGAAATGCGAAGTTCAACACGATCACGGCCCAGAAAACCGCCAGCAGTTTCCAGCCGTAAAAAGTACTTTTCACCCTACGCCCCTTAAACCCATAACTCGCTCGCGCGGCCGCGTCTCTGCGATTGTCTAATTGCCGCGATGGGCAGCACGCGGCGCTTCCCATCCTTCGCCCGCTCCGAAGGGGAGCGCGACGGAAATGCCTTCGATCTGGCGAATTTTCCCATTCTCGATTTTGAAGAATTCCCCCATCAAGACGCTCGACGGGTGGCGCACGATGGGAGGCATCGGAACGTCTCCAACGCCTTTCACGTGCGCGTATTTCACATTGCCAGGATGGTTGAACATGAACATGCCCAGCACGATGCCCATTTTTTGATCGACTACAACGATGCGCCGTGGTTCGATCGAATGAATGTAGGACCAGATGCCGGTGTTCATGTTGTCGCGAATATTCATCGCGTCCGGTTCAAACGAGCCCTTATGGAACCAGCCTTTTACACCGGGATGATTCGTGTCCTGGTAGCCGTCTAGTATGCGATTGCAGCGCAGATCGAAAGGCACCATGTTTCCGTTGGACTGCAAGATCCCGTCGAAATAAATATTCGCGTCTTTGGCCATTACTTGGCGCGATGTTTGCTGCGAAGCCTGCACGGGCTGGCTCCAGACGGGATTCGGATGCCCGAAAGCTTCCAGCGCCTTCGCATCGTCGGCATTGCGATGAACTAGCGTTTCGATTTCGGTGATTTTTCCGCTGACCACGCGGAAGCGAAGCAAAAGAATCGCCGGAGTGCCGTTCTCGCGGATAGTCGCCTCGACGCCCGCTTCGCCGGCTTGCGGATCGGCGAAGTAGATCCGGTAATCGCCGACGCTGCTGATCGTTCCCCACAGCGCTTCGCCAACCTTCAAAGGAATCGTATTTTCGGTGTACCGCACGTTCCGAGCGAGAGGCAGTTCACCCGGATCGTGCGCCAGCAGCGCTTTCAGATACTGGTTTACCATTCCCGTAAGGCACTCGTAGTCGCACGCGCCCTTTGCCTCGCCCGCTTTGCTTGCGTTGCCGTTCGGCGCCGCACTTGCGATTGCTGGAAACGCGCTGACAAACAAAACCGCCGCAGCAAGCAATCCGAGAACTTTTCGCATGTCCACCCCTCCCGCGAACGATTGAACGCATAGGCCCGTGCTGCCGATCGCGAAACGCTAGTTCTGCCCGGGAATCGCCGCCCAGCGTGCCAGCGTGGACATCGACTCCCGCCACGTGCTCCAGCCCGAATTCATGCCGTAGGGTGCGCGGTGATAGACGGCTTCGATGCGGCGAATCTTGCCGCGCTCCACTTTGAACACTTCCGCGATTTCCCAAGTCCATGGAGTGGTAGGGCCGGAGGTGATGGTGCGTCCGCTAGGCAGTTTGAAAATGCGGGTTTTCCCAGAAGCGTGGTCAAAGAAAGTAAACGCCAAAGCAACGCCGCGTTCGGGATCGACAATCACAAAGCGGCGGTCGCGAATTCGCGTGACGAAATGCAGCAGTCCGGATTGAAATTGTTCTTTGCAGCTCCACGAAGCCGAATACGTCAGGTCCGATCGCTCCTGCGAGCTTTTGTCCACTGAATTGCCCTGCGATGCCACCAGGCCGCCGTTATTGTTCACCGGATTGTTGGTCGCTTCCGAACCGTTTTCGACGCGGTCGCAATCGTTGGCGAAAAATGAGTAGTCGCCTTTGCCGTCGTCGAGTTGCATGCCCGAAAAATATAGATTCGCGGTGCGAACCAGATTGGCCCGCGAAGCTCGTTCCGTCGGAGGAATCGACTCGATGAATAGAGGATCGGTATGTCCGCGCTTTTCCATACTCTGCGCTTCCTTCACGTCGCGCACGACAATGGTCTCAACCTCAGAGATTTTTCGATTTTCAATCTTTAAGCGCAGCGCCAGAATGATCGGCTCTCCGGATTCGCGCATGGTGCCGAAAAATGCGGCTTCGCCCGCGGCAGGGTCCTCCATGTAAAACTTGTAGGTTCCGCGCCCGGTGGCTGTATTCCACAACCCGTCGCCCAGGCTGAGCTGCTGGCCATCTTCGGTGAATTTCACGTCTTGGGTGACCGGCAGCCGCGAGGGATCGTTAGCCGCGAGCGCGTCGAGATATTGCTCGACGAATCCCTGCAGGCAGGCGCGATCGCAAGTGTTCGCGTCGCTCACAGTCGCCGCTACGTTTGACGGTGCTGCGGAGACATGGCACGGTTGCGCGATGAATAGAAGAAGCGCCGCGCAAGCAGCCGCAATTCCACTCGCGAGCGCAGGTTTGCTGAGCATGTGACTCCCCCCCGAAGCACCTCAGTCCAGTGGTGGCCTGAGTGCCGCCAAGGGTACATCCAAACTCGCTGCGATTCTAGGTCCAGCCTTTGCGGTGGCGCCGTCAGCGCTGTGAAGATCGAGAGAGGAAGGTACGAATGTCATTCAGAACATCTTCGAGCATTTTCTCGGTGAGCTTGCCGGTGAAAGTATTCTGCTGGCTCGGGTGGTAGGACGCGAACAGCCTCGGCAAATTCGCGCCCAGTTCATAGCTCGCTCCGTGATGGAAGGGAAATGCGGCCAGGCTGGCGATTACGCCGCGGTCCTTCAAATAGCCTAGATACGCGCGCATAGCGATTCCACCCAGCGCCAAAATTGCGCGTGGCCGGAGCAGTTCGAGTTCCCGCTCAAAATACGGTCTGCAGTTCGCCAGCTCAGGTGGCAACGGTTTATTTGCCGGCGGTGCGCACCGCACAGCCGCCGTGATGTACGCATTGCGCAGTTCGAGTCCGTCGTTTCGATTTTTCGAAGTGGGCTGGCTGGCGAATCCAGCCCGGTAAAGAGCTTGATACAAAAAATCTCCCGAGCGGTCGCCGGTGAACATCCGTCCAGTCCGGTTCGCGCCGTGTGCTGCCGGGGCAAGCCCCAAAATTATCAGCTGTGCGTGTGGATCGCCGAAGCCCGGCACTGGCCTGCCCCAATATTCCCAGTCGCGAAAAGCCGCGCGTTTTTCGCGCGCCACCGTTTCGCGATAGCGCACCAAACGCGGGCATTTCCGGCAGCACACAATTTCGCGGTTCAGCTCGTCGATATCCTTTTCGACGGATGCCAAGCATCCTCCCGACAGTTTCGCCGAAGAGCATAGCGCAGCGATCCGTCGTGGTCGACGCGAACAACTACTCGATTGACCACTTCCCCGCGCCGAGCAGGTGGGGCCGGAGCGTTATGCGTCTAGAGGTGACTCACATCGACGCGCTTCGCAAGTCCAAGCGCTTCCGGCCCCTCCTGATGCGGCTTTTCAATTGGCTTAATTTTCAGTATGCGCGGCTCAGGACTTCCCGGCTGCAATCGCCTTCACCGCGTCTGTGGTGATTGACTGCCCGCCGATGCCCCACTCCCCGCTTTTGACGTCTTCGATAATCACCCACGTGACCTTGCGCATGGCTTCGCCTTCGATGGCGACCATGGCCTCCGTGAGTTTCGAAATCATCTGCTGTTTCTGTTCCGGGGTAAACACTTCTTCCAGAAGTTTTACTTGGATCAGTGGCATCTCTCTCCTCCTGTTTGCGATCGTAGCTGGCCTCCAAAAACGCGGCTTCGGCCGCCGCGACCCTGCTTTCTGTTACCGACAATCTACAAAATCAGGAGGCATTTGTCATGAAGCAGCTACGAATAATTCAACAGAAATGCCGGAGGCTTGCGCTTTCGGCAACGCGCGATACAAATGGCCGCGAGCGCCGCCCAAATTTGGAGTAAAATCGACCTCAAAATGGCTCCTGAAAAACCCAAAACTGTTGTGGCCGTATATCCCGGCTCGTTCGATCCGGTCACCAACGGGCATCTCGATCTGATCGCCCGTGGCGCGAAAATATTCGACAAGCTGATCGTTGGCATTACCCGCAACCTGGATAAAGATCCGCTTTTTGCCATTCAAGAGCGCGTCGAAATGCTGGAAACGGTCACCTTCGATTGGAAGAATGTCGAAGTCGACGTCTTCGACGGCTTGCTGATGGACTATGCGCGCGCCCGCAGCGCCAGTGTGGTGCTGCGCGGCATTCGCGCCGTCTCTGACTACGAATACGAGCTGCAAATGGCCATGATGAATCGCAAGATTGAGCCGCGCATTGAGACCGTTTTCATGCTGCCCGGCGAGGCGTACAGCTATCTGAGCTCTCGCTTGGTGAAGGAACTTGCCAGGCTCAACGGACTTCCGAAGGGCTTGGTGCCCGCCGCCGTGGAAGAGCGCTTGCGCGCGAAATTCAGCTAAAAATCCCGCAGCCGAAATCGCCGAGTCCCGTACAAACCCGTACAAATTGGATGTTGACCCCTCTCGCTGGCCCGCTACAATCGATGTGCCGCCATCTATAAGGATTGGCGAGTTATCAAAGCACAAAGAGAATAGGAACAGGGCATGGAACCAGCTACTGGATTGAAGACTGCCGAATTTCAGCTTGCGGATCGCGTGAATCGCATCAGCCCGTCGCCCACCATGGTCGTATTGGCGGCCGCTGATCAGCTCAAGGCCAAGGGCGTTGACGTCGCCGACTTCGGTCCCGGCGAACCAGACTTTCCCACGCCTGAACACATCAAGCGCGCAGGCATCAAAGCCATCGGGGAGAACCGCACCAAGTACACGCCGGTTCCGGGACTCGCTGCGCTGCGCCAGGCGATTTGCGATTGGCACGCGCGCGAGCTTGGCTCTTCCTATCAGCCGGCGGAGTGCCTGGTTTCCGTTGGCGGCAAGCACGCCATTTTCAATGCCGTTTGCTCGCTGATCAATTTCGGCGACGAAGTGGTGATTCCCGCGCCATATTGGGTCACCTATCCGGACATCGTCAAATACGCGGGCGCCAAGCCGGTGATCCTGAATACGCGCGGCGAGGAAAATTTCCTGGTGCGGGCTTCGGATCTCGAAAAGCTGCTCACACCCCGTACCCGCATGGTGATCGTGAATTCGCCCAGCAATCCTTCGGGCGCGGTGATTCCGCCGGATGAGTTCCAGGAAATTTTGGCACTGTGCCAGCGCAAGGGCGTCTGGCTTATGTCCGACGAGTGCTATTCGCACTTCACCTATGGCGACGCGAAGCCGTACTCGATCGCCAGCGTCCCGAATTCCAAGCCGGGGCTGATCACTATTGGCTCGATGTCAAAGACCTTCGCAATGACCGGCTGGCGCATCGGCTACACACTCGCGCCGCAGCCGCTGATCGCTGCGATGACCAAGCTGCAAAGCCAGTCGACTTCGAATCCTACGTCGATCGCGCAGTACGCGGCCATCGAGGCCATGCGTGGACCGATGGATTCCGTGCCGGTAATGCTTGCCGAATACGCGCGGCGCCGCGAACGCATCGTCTCCGGTCTTCGCGCCATTCCGGGCGTCACTTGCAATGCTCCTGACGGTGCCTTCTACGTGTTCCCAAATATTTCGGCGCACTTCGGCAAGGACATGCCCAACGACACGGCCGCCGCGAAGCAGCTTCTCGAACGCGAACAGGTTGCCGTAGTTCCCGGAGAAGCGTTTGGCGCTCCGGGGTATCTGCGGCTCTCCTATGCCACGTCGATGGAGCGCATCGATGAAGGCCTTCGGCGGCTCAATCGCTTTTTCAGCAACGCCAAGTGACCGCGCGTGATTTCAGAATGCGTCGCCATATGTCCCGCGCGGCTGGAGCCGACCTTCAGCCCGCGTCCATGGGGTGCGCGTTCGCTCGCGCCGTTTTTCCCTGAAAAATCCGGCCTCGCCGAGCCCATTGGCGAGGCGTGGATGACCGGCAATGAGTCCCGCTTCGCCACCGGCCCGTTTGCGCGGCAGGCCCTTTCCAAAGCTTGGCCGTCGATGCCGCTGGAATGGACCGGCACAGCCCTAAAGCGCGACGGAGCTTTTCCTTTACTCGTGAAATTCATTTTCGCAGAAGAAAAACTTTCCGTACAGGTGCATCCCGACGATTTATATGCCGCGAAACACGAGCAGGCTGCCGGTGGCCGCGGGAAGACGGAAATGTGGTACGCGCTTCGCGCGTGGCCTGGCGCGGAAGTGATGGTGGGCTTGAAATCGGACGTAACACGCAGCGCATTTCAAAATGCGATCGTCGGTGGCACCGCTGAAAACTGTCTCGAACGCGTTTCCGTGCGCGAAGGCGACGCGATTTTCGTCCCGGCTGGCACCGCGCACACCATCGGAGCGGGGCTGGTGCTGTGCGAAATTCAGCAACACTCGGATTTGACGTATCGCGTCTACGATTACAATCGCCACGATGCGCAAGGACGCACGCGTGAGCTGCACATCGAAAAGGCGCTTGAGGTGATGCGTTTCGGTCAGCAGGAGGGCGGAAAAATCGAGCCGGTTTCCGCGCGATGCGGCACGTTGGAGAAGACATTCTTCGCCGCTTGCCGCTACTTCGCGACCGAGAAGTGGGAATTCCCAGAACGCATAACTGCTCGTTCTTCGCGCGAACATTTCGATCTGCTGATCGTCCTCAGCGGCGAAGGTGATTTTAGTTTTGCGGAAAAGAGGGCGGCATATGGTCCTGCCCAGGTGTGGATGATTCCCGCTGCGCTCGGAAAATTTGAGATGGCGCCAAAATCGCGCACGTCGCTGCTGCGCACCTATGTCCCCGCAAGCCTGGATGACTACAGGCGCGAACTCGCGGCCGCCGGTGTAAGCGAAGCTGAACAATCGCGGCTGGTGCACGCATGAAAAGCCGCAGGCGCGGAGAAAAACTGCCCGTCTGCGGCGTGCTCCTGGCCGGAGGACGCGGGACCCGTTTTTGGCCGCGCAGCCGGCTGCGAACTCCCAAGCAGCTTTTAAATATCGCCGGCGGAGACACGATGCTGCGCGAAACGGCTGCGCGCCTGCATCCGCTGGTCAAGCCGCAAAACCTTTGGGTGGTCACCAACGCGCAGCAAGCGGCGATGGTGCGAAGTCAGCTGCGCGGCGTTCCCGCATCGCACGTTTTGGCCGAACCTGTGGGCCGCAACACCGCTGCGGCGATCGGGCTTACCGCGATTCATCTGGTTCACGGGCACGGCGACGCGCTCATGGCGGTTTTGCCGTCCGATAGCCACGTGTCCGACGCGCCCCGGTATCGCAGGCTGATGAGCGCGGCCCTGGAGCTGGTTCGCGAGCCCGGCAAAATGGCCGTTTTCGGCATAGTGCCCACGCGGCCCGACGTCGGATACGGATACATTGAGCTGGGCAGCGCGACGGCGAACCCTGGCGGTGTGCGGATGGTTGCGGTGCGGCGATTTACCGAAAAGCCCGCTTTGCCGGTCGCAAGAAAATACGTCGCGTCGCGCAAATATCTTTGGAATGCAGGCATGTTTTTTTGGCGCGCGTCCACGTTTCTTGAAAACCTGCGGCGATTTCTGCCCGCAACATATGACGCACTTCAAAAGCTGGCTCCAACGATCGGCACAAAGCGGTACGCAGCCGCGCTAAAGAGAATGTACCCGCGCCTTGAGAATATTTCCGTCGATTACGGCATTATGGAGCCTGCCACTCGAGTGTCCGGCTCGCCGCGAGTTTTTGTTGTGCCCGCAAAGGTGGGCTGGAGCGACATTGGTTCATGGGCCGCGGTTTATGATTTCGGCGCTTCGAAGCCAGGTGCAAATATTTCGGCCGGCGAGCTCTTCGCGCTCGATTCCGAAGGGAATTACTTCTGGGCCCCGAAGAAATTCGTAGCAGCAATCGGCATTCGCGATTTGGTCGTCGTCGAAACGGATGACGCGCTGCTCGTGTGCGACCGCAATCGTGCGCAGGACGTCGGCAAAATCGTGAAATGGCTCGAGGAGCACAAAAGATCAGAGCTTCTGTAAAGGGCGGATGAACGCACAAATCAAATTCGGCACCGACGGTTGGCGAGGAGTGATCGCGGAAGATTTTACCTGCGACAACGTGCGCATCGCGGCTCATGCCATCGCGCGTTACGTGGTCCGCGCCGAGCGCCCCGAACGTGGGGTGCTGGTCGGCTATGACACGCGCTTCGCTTCCGAGCTTTTCGCGCGCGTTGCCGCCGAGGCCGTAGCGGCCACTGGAACTCCGGTGTGGCTGGCCACGGACGCGGCGCCGACTCCCGCGCTTTCGCTGATGGTGCGATTGCGTGGCGCTGCTGCCGGAATCCAAATCAGCGCCAGCCATAATCCCTATCGCTGGAATGGCGTAAAGCTCAAGGCCAGCTACGGCAGCTCAGCGTCGCAAGCGATTGTCACGCAAGTGGAAGGCGAACTCGCGAAAGTGCTGCGGGACGGCGTCCCGCCCCTCCCGCCGCGCAGCGATTTGATTCATTCGCTCGATATTCACGCGCCGTATCTCGAAAAGCTCGACGAGCTGGTCGATTGGGACCGCCTGCGCGCTTCCAAGTTTCGCTTCCTGATCGACCCGATGCACGGCGCCGGACGCGGGCTGCTGCGCGAGCTTTTCCGCCGTCGCGGAATCGAAGCGGGAGAAATCCGCGGCACGCGCGATCCACTTTTCGGCGGTGTGAATCCCGAGCCGATCGAGCCTCACGTCGAGGCGCTACGCCGCGCGGTGCTCGCCGGAAACTACGACGCCGGCTTCGCGTTCGACGGTGATGCGGACCGCATCGGCGCGATCGATAGCGACGGCACGTTCATCACGCCGCATCAGATTTTCTCGATTCTGCTGTGGCATCTCGCCGGCACGCGAAAGCTGAGCGGCGATGTGGCCAAGACTTTCTCCACCACCAAAATGATCGACAAAATTGCAGCGAAGTTCGGCCGCAAAGTATGGGAAACGCCGATCGGCTTCAAATATATTTGCGACCGGATGCTTGAGGGCGACGTGCTGCTGGGCGGAGAAGAAAGCGGCGGCATCGGCACGAAGCTATATCTGCCGGAGCGCGATGCCACTGTCAACGCCCTGTTACTTGCGGAAGTAATGGCCTGGCACGGAAAACGTCTCGGCGAACTGGTACGCATGCTCCACCACGAGTTCGGCGAGCACTATTACGGCCGCGTCGATCTAACGGTTCGCGACGGACAAAAGCAAAAGGCGATCCAGCGATTTGCCGATCCGAAGTTCACGAAGCTGCTGGACTGGCCGATCGTCCGGCGCGAGGATCTTGACGGCGTGAAGGTCTACCTCGGCGATATTGGCTGGGTGATGGTGCGCGCTTCCGGCACGGAGCCGATGCTGCGCGTGTACTCAGAAACCTCGCGAGCGGAAACCACGCGGCGCGTGCTTGGCGAGGTTGCTTCGCTAGTCGAGCGGCTCTGACAGGAAATCCTAACCAGGTTTGCGACGATCGCTTCTGCATCAAACGAAGAGCGCCCGTCCGGAGATTACACGTTCTCGGCCGCCGCAATTATTTTTCCGGCTTTTCTTCCAGGCTTTTATACGCCGCGTCGAGGATTCCGTTCAGGAATGCAGGCGATTCGGGCGAAGAAAACTTTTTCCCCAACTCGAGCGCTTCGTCGATCACTACCTTCGCGGGAGCGGTTCCAAGCCGAAGCTCCGCAATCGCCAGTCGCAGAATGCCGCGATCGACCACCGCCAAGCGATCCAGCTGCCAATTTTCCGAAAGCTTGCCAACCAGCGCGTCGATTTCCGGCGCCAGCGCCACGGCATCCTCGAACAGCTGATTCGCGAACTTACGCGTCCGATCCTCCGCGCGCGCCGATTTCCAAAACGTTTTTTCAAGCAGCTTTGGATCTTGGTGGTTCATGTCCCACTGAAAGAGCATCTGCAGAGCGAACTCGCGGGATTTACGGCGAAGGGTCATGCTATCTACGCTGCGGACGCCGCGGCGCGCCCGATTTCGCTGAAAGCATGCGTGAAAGCGACGCCATCTCGATGGCGCTAGCTCCCGCTTCGTAGCCCTTGTTTCCGCCCTTCAGGCCAGCTCGGTCGATCGCCTGTTCCAGCGTATCGCAGGTCAGCACGCAAAACGACATCGGCACTCCCGTATCGAGCTGCGCGAGCTGGATGCCGCGCGCCGTTTCGGAAGCGATGTAATCAAAATGCGCGGTTTCGCCGCGCAGAATGCACCCGATGCAAATGATCGCGTCGCAGCGTCCGGTGGCCGCGAGCTTCTTTGACGCCAGTGGAATCTCAAACGAACCGGGCACGCGAATAATTTCGACCTCTCGTTCCGCCGCTCCCGCGCGCTGCAGTGCATCGAGCGCGCCGGCCAGCAAACGGTCGGTAATGAAGCCGTTGAACTGGCTGACCACGATTCCGAAATGCAGGCCAGCGGCGCTCAATCCGCCTCGAACAGTATTCGGTTTGAAAATCTCAGCCATCGAGTCCTTAAGTCGCATTCAGCCGGCCGCGTCGGAGCACAGTTTCGCCTGCAAAACGTACGGCGCGTTTTGTGCGCATGCCGGTCAGCTATTTTCGCACGTTGTCAGGGGGTTGCAAGGGACAGAAGCGAGTTTCCTCCGCGCTGGCGCACTTCATCCAGGCCGCTCTCCGCGCGGTTGATCCATTCCGTCACACGGTCTTCCGTCTCGTCCGCCGGGCGCGACGTAGACTCGGCCACCACCGCGCTGACGGTCAGCTCCTGCCCGCCCCACGCAGGCCGGACGGTGGCAGCCACCTGGCGCAGCTTCTCAGCCAGAATACCGGCGTTTTCAAGCGAAGTGTCCGGCAAAATGAAAACCAGTGACCATGCTGTATATTTCACGGCGATATCCGTCTGGCGGATGGCGGAAGATAATGCGCGGGCGATTTGTTCGATGTAATTATCAACCGCTGCGTCGCCATTTTGCCGCAGCACGTCCGGGCCGCGATCGATCTGCAGCACGATTAGCGATAGCGGCGTGTGCTGCGCGCGGGACCGGTTCGATTCCGCCAGTAAGCAGTCGATGTACGCGCCGCGGCTGAGCAGGCCAGTGCGCTCGTCAGTAACCGCGAGCGAGCGAACCAGCGAACGCAATCGCGTATGGTTGGCGCTCAGCACCAGTTGGTCGCCAACCGCTTGCAGGAAAAAGCTCTCGTTGGGCTTCCACTTTCGCGCGCTGGCGTCTCCCACCAGCAGCGCGCCAGCGGGTGTTTGTGTTTCCTTGTCGGTCAGCACGATGCCGAGCGCCGATTCAACGGCGAAATCAGCCAGTGCCGGAGTGTTCGCCAGGCGCAGCTCGATTCCGCCTAGAGCGTCCGGCGGATGTTTTGACAGCAGCTCCACGACGGAAGCCATCCGCGCGGTTCCGGCGGGTGGCACACCCGGCGCGGCGTACTCCGCCGTCAGGTGCGTGGTTTCGCCAATCGACCCGACGGCCACCAGACAGCGCGCAACGCGCAGATGCTTTCCGATTTCCGCCGCCGTGGACGCCAAGACCTCTCGCGGCGTGGACTGGCGGTACATCAAGCGGTTAATTTCCGCTATCGCCGCTAGATCGCGATGCGTGTCTAGGGCTGAAGTCGTCGCCGGAGCCGCAGGCTCTGCAGCAGCCATTGGCGCGGCAGAAGGCGCGGCCGGTTTTGGCGATGGTTTCGGCGGAGAGCCTTTGGGCCACCAATTCGCGCGTTCGTACAAGGCCCGCAGCCGCTCGTTTTTTTCTTCTTCGCCCGGGAAAAGCTCGGAGATGCGCGAGAGCCGCTCTACCGCTTTGGACTGCAGCGAGTACTGTAAAAAGATTTCTACCTGCACGATCAGGTCTTCGAGCGCGTGCTGCGCGCGCGCTTCTTCGGTCGCGGGCTCCGCCGGAGAAGATACTTGCGAACCCGCTCCGAATCCTTGCGTACGCGTGGTCACATTGGCGGCCTTCGCGGCGCGCGATTGCACATTGCGCAGAAAAGATGGGTCGACTTTTCCCTCTAGCTGCGCCACACGATCTTGATTGCGATAATCGTAGGGATCGATGTCCACCAGCCGGTCCAGCACTTCGCAGGCCTCTGGAAGCTTTCCCGCCACCAGGTACAGATCGAAGAGTCGCACCAGCGCGTCGAAATATTGAGTCTCGCGATTCAGTTCCTCGTAGTTTTTCGCCACCGCTTCAGCAATCGGAAGGGATGCCGGGTACGCGGCCACGATTTTGTCCATCTGCGCCGGTAGTTCAATTTCCTTGCGCGCCGCGCGCATCAGGTCCTTGGTATGGCGCAGCAGTGATGCCGCCTTGTCGTCCTGCGCGGCTTGCAGGTACGCGCCCACCAGTTCGAAGAGCTTCACAAAGCCTTCCGGCTTGGCTTTGTAGTAGCACTCGAATACATCACGAGCGCGGTCAAGCTGCGCGGAGCGAAACAGACTCTCGCCATACAGCGCCAGAAATACACCGTCCTTCTCGTTCGGCGCGAAAGGCTCCAGTAACGCTGCGGCTCCTCCGGCATCGTCCATTCGAAGCTTCGCTTCGGCAAAAAGCAAAGCGCCGCTGCGGTCCGTGGGCAATAGCTGGTGCGCTCGGCCAAAGTAATCGAGAGCTTCGTCCAAGGCCGACGCTGCCAAACTCAGCTGCCCTGCGCGTAGGAAAGCGCGCGAGGCCAGGTCGGCATGTCCGAGGCTTGCCGCTAGCTGCGCGAGCGCGACGTGACGAGCAGGATTTTCAGGATCGAGCGCCGCCAGGCTTTCGTAACAGGCCATGGCTTCGATCTGTCGTTTTTCCTGCAGGAAAAGCTCCGCGACGGTCGAAAACTGCTCCACCGCATCGGCGATCCGGTTTTGCTTTTGCAGCAGCGCAGCATAGCGCATCAGCCGGTCCGGAGGTTGCGGCAGCGGGCGCAGGAAACGCGAGTAAATCGCGGAAGCTTTGGCGAGGTCGCCCGCCTCCACCAAGCGGTCGAATTGCGCCACATAATACTGCGCCGCGCGGGCCGGCTCGTTCAGCCGCGTGAATATATCGGCCAGCGCCTGCAGCGACTCCTGGTGCGTCGGAGCCTCTTCGAGGACGGCTTGATAGGCCGCCACGGCTTCACGGAGCTTGTTCTTTTCAAGGCTCCGCCTGGCGCGTTCGAGATTCTTAAGGGCGTCTGATGCCATTTGTGCCGGCAGGTTTCACGCGGGAAATCGGCGAAAAGCGCCGCGAATTCGGCGCGCGAACCGGAACTCCAACTATATACCGGAGCCACTCCCGGACTTATGGCGAATTCCAAGACGTGTGCCGAAGACGCCTCGGGCCTACCTCCGCGGATTAGTTCCTTTTAAGCTGAGTGCGGCTGGAACTTTGGCGGGGAAACGTACTGACCTTTTCGCGCATCGATCGTAGCGATAACCCGCTGCGAAGCAGAGCCGCAAAACCGAGGAACACGAACGGCAACGTGAGCGCGATGAACGCGAAGATAGAGAATCCAGTGGCCCGGCTCTTGTCTATTTGAAATATGCTGAGGCCGAGAACGCAAAAGAATTGGTATGACCCCACGTTGGCCGGAGCATTGGGGAGCGAGACGCCCAGGTTGATCACCAGCAGCACCACCACTGCAGCCATGAACGAAAGCCGCATTCCGTACGAATGCATCAGCACCCATAGCGCCACGGCCTGGCAGAACGGGATCATCAGCGAAACCGCTACGGCGGGATAGAAGCTGGGTGCCGTTCCCATGGCGTGTAGCACGATCATCGCTTGCATCAGCCGCCCGGGCACGCGGCGCTCCGTGTTCTTCTGCGCTTTCCCGCGCCCCAGCCTGAATTCGATGTAAAACACGAGCGCTACGACCACAATCAGCAGAGCGAGAATTATGACACCCAGGATATCGGCCGCGCGGTCAAAACGGCGCGGTAAGGTAACCACAAGCGAAACAATCCCCAGGCCCGCGGTAGCGATCACCAAGTCCACGAATCGTTCCACGCCCACGGATCCAAGCACGCGGCCCAGCCCTATGCCTTCTGAGTTCGAGAGCAGATAGCTGCGTAGAAATTCGCCCGGGCGGAGCGGAAACACCAGGTTGGCAAACAGTCCAGCGAAGATCGACCGCACCGATCGCGTGGTCCGCACCTTGCCGAACGGCGTAAGCAGAAGCTTCCAACGGATGGCTTGAAAGCCATAGCTCAGCACGTCTAGCGCCATGCCCACCAGCACCAAACGCCAGTCGGCGTTGGCCATGTCGTGCGCCGCGCGCACCACGTGAAAATCGCGCAGTACCCAGATCAGCGATCCGATCGCGACCGTATATCCAACAATGCGCAGCACTAGCGATCGTTTTTGTACGATGAACCTGAGTGGGCCGATCAATGCGCTCGTACGGCGAGATGCGCGTCTGGTTGACGGAAGTCATCTCGCCGCTCCGCTGTTTGCAGGCCGCAGAGTACGGCTGGAACCGAAGCGAAACCGGCGGCACGGTAGCGCCCAACAAATGGGTGCACCCTTGATTGCCGCCAACCGCTCATTCATGCTCCTTGCAGGCGGCGAGCGCCAGACGTATTCAGGTCTGGGTTCGGTTCAGCGCGCCGCTCGCCACTGGAATGGTGTCGCGCCAGGTATCCGCGGTCAACGCGCGTTGGCAATCACAATACCCGCGCCGGGTGGCGGATTCCCGGAACCCGCTACAGCCTACGACATTGAGTTCCGGCAGGCAATCCGGGATTGCCATTGTGCTGAACTATTGAGCGCAGTTCAATCTGGCGACGCAAAAGGGTATAATAATTTTCGTGAGACGAATACGGCCTTCCTCGGCCCCCTCCCGTTTTCCCTTCGCCGAATGAAACACACCCAACCTGTGAACCGAACCGAACGCGTTCTCCTCGTTGGTGTGGCGCTGAAGCGCCCTTCGCGCGTTCCCGGAAACAATGCTGAAGCGGCTACCAGCCGCGACTCCATGGTTGAACTGAAAGAGTTGGCCGAGAGCGCTGGCGCGGATGTCGCCGGCGAAATACTGCAGGTGCGAGAAGGTCTCGACCCTGCCACTCTTGTCGGTAAGGGAAAGCTTCAGGAAATTCGCGCCGAAGCCGAGTCGCGCAGCGTCCCGCTGGTGATCGTGGATCACGACCTCACGCCCGTACAGCTTCGTAACATGGAGAAAGTAACCGGCAAACGGGTGATCGACCGTACCCAGCTGATCTTAGATATTTTTGCCACCCACGCGCACACGCGCGAAGGCCAGCTCCAGGTGGAACTTGCGCAGCTCAATTACCTGTTGCCCCGCCTTGCGGGGCATGGGGAATCTCTCTCTCGGCTGGGCGGCGGAATCGGAACCCGCGGACCTGGCGAGCAGAAACTCGAATCCGACCGCCGCAAAATCCGCGACCGCGTGCGAAAGATTCAGAACGCAATCGAAACGGTGCGCAGCCAGCGCGCAACGCGCCGCCGCGCGCGCCAAGCCGTGCCTCTCGGAATGGTCGCGTTTGTCGGCTACACCAACGCCGGGAAATCGACGCTCTTCAACGCCCTAACTCACGCGGACGTGCTCACCTCGTCGAAAATGTTCGCCACTCTTGATCCGACCATCCGCGCGATCCGTTTGCCTTCGCGGCGCCGGGTTCTGTGCTCCGATACTGTGGGATTCGTGCGCGACCTTCCGCCCGGACTGATCGCCGCATTCCGTGCCACGCTCGAAGAAGTGCAGGAAGCCGCCCTACTCGTTCACGTCACTGATATCTCGAATCCGCGCCACGCCGAGCAGGATGCCGAAGTCCTGAAAGTGCTGCGCAGCCTCAACGTCGAGAACCGGCCTCGCGTCCACGTGCTGAACAAGATCGACCGGCTTTCGCAGAGCGAGTTCGAATCCCTACAAGCCTCGAATGTCCGCGCCCGCGATGTGGTGGCCACTTCCGCTGTTACACGCGAAGGGCTGCACGAACTGCTCGATCGAATTGACGAAGCCATGCCGCTCGACCCCCTGGTGCGACTTCGCCTGCGCATGCCGCTTTCCGATGGCCGCCACTTTTCTCAAGTCCAGGCACAAGGGCGTGTGCTCCACTCCCAAGTGGTTGACGGAGACCTTTTGCTCGATGCTGAGCTACCGCAATCAGCGGCGCGGGGCCTTCGCCATCTGGCCCAGGAGTAGTTTCTGTACGGACCTTGCGTCGGGCACCTCCCCCGCAAATTGCTGTTGAATCTGCGCAAATTCGTCGGTTTTCAGGCCTTAATTTTCCCCGAACCTCGTAGTTATCTGTGGAAATTACTGTGGAAATAACGAGTTTGCCTTTGCCTGGTTTTCGGTTTGGTGGTAGGGGCGCGTAGCACTGCGAAATTCCTACCTACAAGTAAGTACCCTATATTCTTTGACTTGTGTAACTCCTCTTAGAACCAGCGACTGCTTCCACATACGTGAAGCGCTTGGCTCCGGCCATCTCGATTTTGCACAGGTTTGCAGCAATTCGGCCGCTAAGGGGTTACTAGGACTAGGAGTTATCTAGCTATGCATTTGTTTCCTCGCACTTGCGCTCATTTCGACTTGGCGACCCTCGTTGACTGAGGCTTGGCCCGGGTCTATAGTGAACGGAGTAAGTTTAGCTGTCGCCGTGCTTGGAAATGAGCCAGCCAGCCTTCCGCAGTGAGAGCGATATGAACCTGCCAAACAGCCTAACCGTGCTGCGGATCTTTTTCGTGCCGCTGTTGGTGGTCGTGTTGCTCACCCGCCAGCCGAACTGGAACTTCTTCGGGCTGCCTATCCATTTTGAAGTTTGGGGAGTGCTGATCCTGATGATGGCGGCGGCCACCGATGTGATGGACGGCTACATCGCGCGGAAGCGGCGCGAAGTCACCACCCTCGGGATTCTGCTCGATCCCGTCGCCGACAAGCTTTTAATCTCCGCCGCATTTATATCCTTGGTCTGGATGCACCTGATGCCCGCGTGGATGGCAGTGGTGATCATCGGGCGCGAGTTCCTGGTGATGGGGCTGCGCGAAATCGCCTCCGTCGAGGGGTTGGTAATTCCGGCAACCGCACTGGGCAAAACGAAAATGATCTTGCAAGTAATTGCCGGCGGCGCCGTGATCCTTACCGCGAATCATCCCGCGTTAATGCCGCTGGGAACCGCGCTGCTGTGGCTGGTGGTCTTGAGCGCCGTCGCTTCCGCGATTCACTACTTCGGAATGTTCTGGGGGCAGATTAATTTGCGCGTCGACCAGCGCCGTCGGGATGCCCAGGGAGCTACAGCCGAGGTACATCCGATCCTCGATCCCAAGAAAAAGTCGCAGGATGCCGCCACTCCTTAGTTCCGACAAGCAATTTGTGCTTCAAGTGTCCCGCAAGGCCTTGCTTGCCGCCGTCGAGGCCCGCTTCGCTCTCGACGATTTCCCGCCTTCCACGAATCTGCCGCTCGCCGCGGGCGCCTTCGCCACTTTGCATCGTAGAGGCCGATTGCGCGGATGCATCGGCCAGATCGGTGCGCCTCAGCCCATAGTTCCTCTAGTGGCTTATTGCGCTCGCGCCGCTGCGTTGGAAGATCCGCGTTACGGCCCGGTGCAAATTCACGAGGTCCCCGAGATCGAGATCGAACTTTCAATTTTGTCCGCCCTGGAAGAGATCTCGTTGGATCGCATCGAGATTGGCAAGCACGGGCTCATGGTAACGAGAGGCGCGAACCGTGGCGTATTGCTACCGCAGGTGGCAACTCAGCACCATTTGGACGCGCTGAGCTTCCTGGAAGAAGTTTGCGCGAAAGCCGGCCTGGATCGGAGTGCGTGGCGCAAAGCCGGCACGCGCCTGCAGGCCTTCACCGCGGAAGTGTTCGCCGAATCGGAACTCTACGCGGGCTCGACGGGAACTGGGCGGCGCGCCGGCGGTGGTACCAGTGATTGAAGTTATTGAAGCTCGACGTAGTCGCCCGGAAAAATTTCCATCAAGCTGTAGGTAATCAAGACCGTTGACGAATTCGGAGCGGTGCGTAGCACAACGGCTTCCCCGATATTCTCGCGCGGCACGTTGCTCCAGTTCCACTTTTGCGGCACGGCTCCGTACCCCATCATGTGCACGTCTTTCACACCCATGTCGAATTCCTGGTCGAAAGCGTAGCGTGGTGTCTGGTACACCGTTTCATGCTGGGTACCCTGATAGCGGAAAATCTTGAAGTAATCGCCCACCTTCACGCCCTGGGCGTTGCCAAGGTTCACGTAAGCCACACTCTGGTTTCCCATCGTGTCCACGTAGTTCTTCCCGGCGATAATCATGGCCATGGCCTTGCCGTTTGGCGGGGCGAACTTGTCGAAGTGTGATTCCACCTTGATCTCAGGGGTCGCGCGTTCTGTGAACGGCACGACGATGTCGCCGCGCTGCACGTAGTCACAAGCATCTTCCACTTGGGCGATCGATACTTTCGGTCGGGCCACGATCACCTTCAAACGGGCCTCATCGTCCCACATGGTGCCCATTTTGTGCAGGATGTCGTCTTCCCATTTCGTCCACTGAATGATGTATGGATCCTGCACAGGGCGCTCCACCAGGAATTCGTCGCCCGCCTTCACTCCGTCATTGGCTCCCTTGTTGAAGAACACCTCATCGCCATCACTGTAGAGAATCCGGTAGTTCGAATCCTCACCGGTGATCACGTAGGTGCTGCGCGGGACGCGCTCCGTCGTCACGATCCCGGAGCAATACACGGTTCCTGGGCTCGGCGCCATGGGCTTCGATTGCGCCGACGCCACGGCTCCTGAAAGTGCTAGGATCAGGCCAGACAATATAATTTTCCCGCGCATGACGCTCGCTCCTTGGTGGCACTTCCGCGCCTGGGATCAGGCTCTCCCCATGCAGCGACCGTAACAAACGCCCCTGGAGGCGTCAAGGTAATGGTCGGCTCCGCTTTACACATTGTGCACCGCCATGGTAGAAACAAAAATCTCCCCTTTCCCGCGGTTTGGCACAGGGCGAACGTCTCCAGAACAGATTGGAAACACAGGTGTTAGGACGCAAAAAAATCTGCGCGGTGGTGGCTGCTGCGGATGCCCAATCCATGCGGCGCCAGCTTCGCACCGCCCTGCGCGAAACCCGTACCGTTGAGCTTCGCCTCGATTGGCTCCGCGACGGCAGCGAGATCAGCCGGTTCCTGAAGTGCCTGCCCTCCGTGCCCCGCGGGGCCACCTTGCTCGCCACTTGCCGCAGGCGAGAAGCGGGCGGCAGGTTCGTCGGCACGATCGCCAAACAACTCGCGCATTTAGCGGAAGCAATCGCCGCTGGATGCCAATGGTACGACCTCGAAATCGAGACAGTGCGGCAATGCCCGCCTGAACTTTTGCAGGTGCTGCTCGCCGGAGGTAACCAGCTCACCTCCGCTCACTTCTTCGACGCCATGCCCAAGAATCTTCAGCGTATAGCCAACGAACTTTCGCACGGGCGCTCGGATGCCATCAAGGTCGCGGCACATTGCAATTCCCTGCGAGACGCCCGAAAGCTCTTCGCGCTCGCTCGCAAGCGCAAAAATACAGTGGCTGTGCCCATGGGAGACGCCGCGCTTCCTGCGCGGCTCCTGTCCATCCGGCAGGGCAGCGCATTCACTTACGCGCCCGTCGAGAACGCCACCGCGCCGGGACAAGTTTCGCTCGATGAAGCGAAGCACGTTTATCGTCTTGACCGGCTCACGCGCCGCACGCGCGTTTACGGCGTGATCGGCCATCCAATCGCGCACTCGCTTTCGCCGCAAATGCAGAACGCCGCATTTGCTGCGCGGCGCATGGATGCCGTGTACCTGCCATTTCTGGTTCGCGATCTGCGCGATTTTGTGGACTCGATCGAGCCGCTCGGCATCAACGGCTTTAGCGTCACGCTCCCTCACAAAGAAAAGATTCTCCGCCATCTCGACGGCTGCGATCCTCTCGCCGCGAAAATTGGCGCCGTGAATACCGTGGTCGTGCGCGGCGGTGGCAAGCTCTTCGGCTACAACACCGATTACGTTGGCGTGCTGCGCTCGCTCGAGCGCCGCATCCCGCTGCGCGGCAGCCGCGTCCTGATTCTGGGAGCTGGTGGCGCGGCTCGCGCCGTCGCCTTCGCTCTAGCGCAATCTGGCGCGAGTCCATGCATCGCTGCTCGAAATCCGGAGCGCGCCAAAGCCCTCGCCCGCGCGGCTGGCGGCGAAGCAATCTCATGGTCGCAGATCGGCCACGAATTTTTCGACGCCATCGTTAATGCCACGCCGGTGGGCATGCATCCGAATATCGCAACTTCACCGCTCGACGCGCGCGAGTTGAATTGCCGCCTGGTATTTGACACCATTTATCGGCCAAGAATGACCAAGCTGCTGCGGCTGGCCAAGAGGCGCGGAATCGAAACCGTCTCGGGAGTGGAGATGTTTGTGGCCCAAGGCTCGGCGCAATTCGAAATCTGGACCGGTGAACGCGCCCCGGTAGACGCTATGCGCCGCGTCGTGGCTCGTGCCCTGGACCGCGAAGAAACATTCTTAGTGCAGACGAAACCGCAAAGAAAGTCCCGGACCGCGCGATGATTCAGCCTGATTTCAAAACCTTCTGCAAGCTGGCGCGCCAGGGAAATCTCGTCCCCGTCTATGACAATTACACCGCGGACCTGCTCACGCCCGTGGGCGCGCATCTGCGCCTGGCCAACGGAGCGAAATACTCTTTTCTGCTAGAAAGCGTCGAGGGTGGCGAGAATATCGCGCGCTACACCTTTGTTGGCGCCAATCCATCGGAAGTCTTTCGCTCGCGCGGCCGCGAATGTGCGCTCGAATCCCAGGGCAAGCGCACGCAGCTCGAGGACAATCCCGTCGAGCACCTTCGCCGCTTGACGCGCCGCTATAACCCCGTGCGCGTGCCGGGGCTTCCGCCGCTGATCGCCGGCGCCATCGGCTACTTCGCCTATGATATGGTTCGGCTCGTCGAGCGCATCCCGGCCACAGGCCGCGACGATATGGATCTCGACGACTGCGTAATGATGTTCTATCTCGGCCTCGTTGCCTTCGACCACGTGCAGCATCGCGTCTGGATCATTCGCAACGTGTTCACCGCCGGCCCAGGCAGCCTGCGCGAAAAATATGACGCCGCCGTCGAAGAAATCAGCCGCACGCGCCGCGTCCTGGATGACACGCTGCCGCCGCAGCCGCGAACCGCGAAAGAGAAGCCTTTGCGCATCCAGTCCAACATGTCGAAATCGAAATTCACCTCGGCGGTGCGCAAAACGAAGTCGTACATTCGCGCCGGCGATGCGTTTCAAATCGTCTTGAGTCAGCGGCTAGAGGCCCGCACGTCCGCCGATCCCTTCGAAATCTATCGCGCGCTGCGCGTGGTGAATCCGTCGCCCTATTTATATTTCCTGAAGCTCGACGACGTTTCCGTGGTCGGCAGCTCGCCCGAAATGCTCGTAAAAGTGCAGGGCCGCGACGCCTACTATCGCCCGCTGGCCGGCACCCGTCCGCGCGGGCGAGACGCGGAGGAAGACCGCCGCCTCGAAGCGGAACTTCTCGCGGATCCCAAGGAGCGCGCCGAGCACGTGATGCTCGTCGATCTGGGGCGCAACGATCTCGGGCGCGTCTGCGAATACGGCTCGGTCAAACCCGAGCGGTTGATGTTCGTGGAGCGCTATTCGCACGTCATGCATATCGCGTCGAGCCTGCACGGAAAATTGCGCCAAGACGTGGACTGCTTCGACGCGCTGATGGCCTGCTTCCCAGCTGGAACTCTCTCAGGAGCGCCCAAAGTCCGCGCCATGCAAATCATCGACGAGCTTGAGCCTACTCGCCGCGGCATTTACGGTGGAGCGATCCTCTATCTCGACTTTTCCGGCAATCTCGATTCCTGCATCGGGCTGCGCACGCTGGTCGCGAAAGGTGGCAGCGTATACGTGCAGGCCGGCGCGGGGATCGTGGCGGATTCCGTCCCGGAAACCGAATACCAGGAAACCCTAAACAAAGCGCGCGCGCTGATCCGCGCCCTCGAAATCGTCACCGGAGGTCGCGCGGAATAGTCCGGCTGCGCTATGCTAGAGATTCCCCATGCTCCTGTTGCTCGATAACTACGATTCCTTTACCTACAATCTGGCGCAATACCTCGGCCAGATGGGCGAAAAGCTGGAAGTGCGCCGCAACGACGAGATCACCCTCGAAGAAATCGAGCGCATGAATCCGGAGCGCATCGTAATCTCGCCCGGTCCCTGCACGCCGCAGGAAGCGGGCATCAGCATTCCGTTAATCAGGCGCTACGCCGGGAAAATTCCGATTCTCGGTGTGTGCCTGGGGCATCAGGCCATCGGCGCCGCGTTTGGCGGTCGCGTGGTGCGCGCGAAAAAAGTGATGCACGGCAAAACCAGTGAAATTCATCACGACGGCCGCTCGATCTTCCGCGGACTTCCCCAGGACTTCGTCGCCACCCGGTATCACTCACTAATCGTCGAGCGCAAATCGCTGCCCCACGCGCTCGAAATCTCGGCCGAAACCGCTGACGGTACGATCATGGGCCTGCGCCATCGCGAAATGAAAGTGGAAGGCGTTCAGTTCCATCCCGAGTCGGTGCTCACTACCTCCGGCTTTCAACTACTTCAAAATTTCCTGAGTAGCTAAATGCGTTCGCCGGTGCGATCGCTCGCTGCGGCCTGCCTGCTGGCCGCCGTTGTGGTGCTCGCGGTTTTCGGGCGAGCGTATCCGCGCGTTGATTCGCGAGCGCGCCGTAGCCGCAGTATCACGCAAGCCGCTTATCTTGGCTTTGACACCAACGATTATCCCGGCGACGCCGCGCTGCCCGCCTTGCGCCATACGTTTTCGTTCGCGGGCTTTTGGCTCAACCAGCCGCCTGGCGGAGCCACCATTCCTTGGACTGGAAAACGCGAAATCTTGCTGCGCAACGGTTTCGGCTTCCTGCTGCTTTTCAACGGCCGCCGCGAGCGCCAGCTGAAAAATCCGCAGCGCGCCGCTGCGCTCGGATCGTCCGACGCGGCTACTGCCGTGCGAACCGCCCTTCGCGAGAGCTTTCATCCCGGCACGGTCATTTTCCTCGATCAGGAGGAGGGCGGCGAAATGGAGCCGGCACAGATGGCCTATCTGCTCTCGTGGACCGACGGCGTGATCGCCGCGCATTTTCACGCCGGCATCTACTGCTCGGCAATTCCGGCAAGCGCGGGCAAGGGCCACACCGTAATTACCGCAGAAGATATCCGCAGCCACGCTGGAAATCGCCGCATCGCCTTCTTTGTCTACAACGACGCCTGCCCACCCTCGCCCGGCTGCGTAATTTCGAATGACCCGCCGCAGCCGTCCGCCAGCGGCGTCTCGTTCGCGTCCGTTTGGCAGTTCGCGCAATCGCCGCGTCGCCGTCAATACACCGCGCGATGCAGCGCCACGTACGATCCGAATGGAAATTGCTATCCGCCCGGCCTAATCCACGGCTCCATCGTTCTCGACTTGGATTCCGCCGATTCGCCCGATCCATCCGCCGGCCGCGACCCGAGCGGGCCGTCGCCAAGCGCTGCCAGCACCTCAAATCGCGAGCTTAACTCTGCCGCTGTCGGATCTTGTCGGCAGGCAGGAAAAGCGGCATTAGGTCCGGCTGCGAAGATTCTCAAATGCGGGAAACTGATCGGTCAGCGGTCCCTCGACGCGATTGCCGCAATTCCACTAAGACAATATCCCGACACGGGCGATGGCATCGCAGTATCAAGTCTTGTCATTCTCCAGCGGCAAAAAACAAAATGGAAAGTTGTTCTAAGGGCCGATCGAAAAAACTGGATCAGGAACTCCGCCGGATACATCGGAATCGATTTCATCGATGACTCGGCGGATTTCGTCGGCTACCGGGTAAGTTTCTCGAATGAAGAGGCTCCTGCGGCGCCTAAATTCACGATTTGGCTATCCTACTTGCGCCGCAGCGGACACAGCGAGGGAATCGCCACCGAGATCAAATGGAACCCAAGCATACGCAAATTCCAAGAGTATACGGATACTCAGGACCCAGCGGGATTCAGGAGCGAGATCAAGAACCCGCCCCATTTTCACACTGGCAACACCCGCTGACCTTGGCGAATTGCGGCTTCAGGTTAAGAAACCGCGCGGCCGCGCTGCGCCACAGCCACCGAGAACGCCACCAGCGCCTCAAGCTTGTCGCGCGCCGCTCCGGAATCGATGGACTCGGCAGCCAATTTCACGCCCGCCAGGAAATCCGTGGCGCGCCCGGCCGCTACCAGCGCGGCGGCTGAATTGGCCAGCACGATTTCGCGGTGCGGCCCGTGCGCTCGATAGAGCAACGACTGCCCGAAAACTTTGTGGATGATTTCCGCGTTATGTTTCGCGTCGCCGCCGCGAATCGAGTCAAGCGGCGCGCGATGCAGTCCGAAATCCTCGGGCGTCACCGTGTAGCTCCGCACCATCGCATCGCGCAATTCCGAAACGTACGTTTCGCCGGCAATCGAAATTTCATCCAGCCCATCAGCGCCGTGAACCACAATCGCGCGCCGCACGCCCAGTTCGCCCAGAGCGCGCGCGATCAGCTCGGTCAAGCTCGCGTCATACACGCCCACCACTTGCGCCGACGCGCCTGCTGGATTCGTAAGCGGCCCGAGCAAATTGAACACCGTGCGCATGCGCAACTCGCGCCGCGCCGGCGCCGCGTGCCGCGTAGCCGAATGCATAGCAGGCGCAAACAAAAATCCGATGCCCACTTCATCGATTGCTTCCGCTACGTGATCTGCGGGCATATCGATGCGCACGCCCAAATGTTCCAGGACGTCCGCCGATCCGCAGCGCGAGCTGATCGAACGGTTCCCGTGCTTGGCCACGCGCACTCCCGCTCCCGCCACCACGAATGCCGCCGCCGTGGAAACGTTGAATGTCCCAGCGGCGTCGCCGCCCGTCCCGCACGTATCCACCAGCGCTTCCTCGGCGGACCACGGACGCCGCGCCACGATCGGCGGCGCATGCCTGCGCATCGCTGTGGCGAATCCCACCAGTTCGTCCACGGTCTCGCCCTTCATGCGCAGGGCCGTCAGCAGACCGGCAATCTGCGCGTCGCTCGCCGCGCCCAAAAGAATCTGCTCCATCGCGGCTTCCGCTTCCACGCGGGTCAGATCTTCGCCCGTAACAATCTTCTGCAACGCTTCGGGAATCATAGGTAATATCTAGTACGAATCGTCATTAAACGCCGCGCTTTGCTTGCCCCGGCCCGCTACTTCCAAGTACACTAAAACGCTTTACTCGATCATAAATTCTAGCACTATTTGAGAGGCTCGCCGGTTCGGCCGATAAGATCCGCATGAAAATCCACGAGTACCAGGCTAAGGTCATTCTTGCCAAATTCGGGGTGCCCGTTCCGCGAGGCGAAGCTATTTTCAAAGCAGACGAAGCCCGCGCTGTCGCCGAACGATTAGGTACGCCCGTCGTCGCCGTCAAAGCGCAGATTCACGCCGGGGGCCGCGGCAAAGGCGGTGGCGTGAAAATCGCCAAATCTCCGGACGAAGCCGCGACCGTCGCCGCGAAAATCATGGGCATGAAGCTCGTCACCCACCAAACTGGCGAGGAAGGCCGCATTGTGCGCCGTTTGCTAATTGAAGAAGGTCTCGACATCAAGCGCGAGCTCTATCTCAGCATTCTGATCGATCGCGCGGTGGCCGCGCCGGTGATTATGGCTAGCGTCGCCGGCGGCATGGAAATCGAGGAAGTCGCCAAAGATCGTCCGGAAGCAATTTTGCGCCAAGTGATTCGTCCCGAAATTGGCTTCGAGCCGTACCACGCGCGCAAGCTCGCCTTCGGCCTCGGCCTACCGCCTGACATGGTCGGCACAGCGTCCAAATTTTTGCAGTCGCTCTACCGCGCCTTCGTCGAAACGGACGCCTCACTGCTCGAAATTAATCCTTGCGTCGTTACCGGCGACGGCCGCCTGGTCGCGCTCGACGCCAAAGTGAATTTCGACGACAACGCGCTCTACCGCCATCCCGAATTCGCCGAACTCCGCGATCTCGACGAAGAAACGCCGCTCGAAGTGGAAGCCTCGAAGTACAAACTCAATTACATCAAGCTCGACGGCACTGTCGGCTGCATGGTCAACGGCGCGGGCCTGGCCATGGCCACCATGGACATCATCAAACTTTCCGGCGGCAGCCCCGCGAATTTTCTGGACGTGGGCGGCGGCGCATCCGAAGAGCAAGTAAAGAACGCCTTTCGCATTCTGTTGAGCGACACCAGCGTGAAAGCGGTGTTCGTCAATATTTTCGGCGGCATTTTGCGTTGCGACGTGCTCGCGGCTGGCGTCGTAAAAGCGGCGAAAGAGCTGCAGCTAAAAATTCCAGTGGTCGTGCGCATGGAAGGCACCAACGTCGATCGGGGCAAGGAAATTCTACGCAAATCCGGGCTCAGCCTCACCGTTGCAGACGGAATGAAAGACGGCGCCGAAAAAGTAGTGGCGCTCGCGGGTGGCGCGCGATGAGCGTCCTAATCGACAAATCCACGCGCGTTCTCGTGCAAGGACTCACCGGCCGCGAAGGCACTTTCCACGCCCAGCAGATGCTCGACTACGGCACGAAAGTTGTCGCCGGAGTCACGCCCGGTAAAGGCGGCACGCAGCATCTCGGCGTCCCAGTATTTGACACCGTCGCTAACGCGGTCGCGAAGACGCGCGCCAACGTCTCCGTAATATTCGTTCCGCCCCCGTTTGCAGCAGACGCGATTCTCGAAGCGTTCGACGCACAACTGCCGCTGGTCATCTGCATCACCGAAGGCATTCCCACGCTCGACATGGTTCGCGTGGCGGCAGCGCTAAAAAATTCTCGCTCGCGCCTGATCGGACCGAACTGCCCCGGCATCATTTCTCCCGGCCTGTGCAAGATCGGCATCATGCCCGCGTCGATCCACAAGCAAGGCCATGTCGGAGTGGTCAGCCGCAGCGGCACGCTAACGTACGAAGCGGTCGATCAGCTCACGCGCCTCGGCATCGGCCAGTCTACGTGCATCGGCATCGGAGGCGATCCCATCATCGGCACCTCGTTTCTAGACGCCATCCAGCTTTTCAACGAAGATCGCGGCACGCACGCCATCGTGATGATCGGCGAAATCGGTGGCAACGCAGAAGAAATCGCCGCTGCGTACATCAAGAAAAACGTGAAAAAGTCGGTCGTCGGTTTTATCGCCGGGCAAACCGCGCCTCCCGGCCGCCGCATGGGCCATGCCGGAGCGATCATCAGCGGCGGCCAGGGCACCGCCGCCGATAAATACCGCGCCATGCGCGCCGCCGGAATCCACACCGTGCAAAGCCCCGCCGAAATCGGCCACACCCTCGCGCGCCTAATCGGCAAATCGAAACCCGCAGCAAAATCGAAGGCGAAATCGAGTTCGAAAAAATCG
>Ga0307374_10003164_pt1 | contig 28403 bp, 23 predicted proteins | sample OX3MG_FD_202532 | JGI IMG/M metagenome (GOLD analysis project Ga0307374, IMG submission 202532) | Soil microbial communities from Risofladan, Vaasa, Finland - OX-3 | ecosystem: Environmental > Terrestrial > Soil > Coastal area > Acid sulfate soil | place: Finland: Risofladan, Vaasa | collected... | reverse complement strand
ATGTCACCGAGGAGCGGCGGCGCCAGAGCCAACTTCTCCACCGGGCTTCTCACGATCCACTGACCGGGCTGGCCAACCGGGTGCTGTTCGAGGATCGGGTCGACCGGGCCCTGGCTCGGGCGCGCCGGCACCCGGAGGTGCTGGCCGTCCTGTTCTGCGACCTCGACGACTTGAAGGGAATCAACGACCGTCTGGGCCATCCGGCGGGGGACGCGGTGCTCCGGACGGTGGCGACCCGGCTGCAACGCTGCGTCCGTGACGTCGACACGGTGGCCCGGGTCGGGGGCGATGAGTTCGTGGTGCTGCTCGAAGACATCGGATCGGCCGAGGGAGCGACGGCGACTGCCACTAGGATCCTCGATGCGCTGCAGCGCCCCCTGACCGTGGAGGGGGAGGTCGTGGTAGCCTCGGTCAGCATCGGTATTGCATTCAATGGCCAGGACGCCGTCACGCGGCAGAAGCTGATTAAGGGGGCCGATGCGGCGATGTACGCCGCGAAGCAAGAGGGCGGGGGCCGCTGGCAACTGTTCGATGCCCCAGGTCCGCGCCGGGTGCGGCGCTGAAACCGGGCCCAGCCAGATGGAGCGCTCCGGGCGCTGCCACCAATCGGCGTCCGTGCCACCAGATGTCTTCCCTGATCGAGAGTGGCGCGTGCCACTAGGCGTCCTGATATTCCTTCGAGACCGCCATGCCGGCGCCGCTGGCCGACCACGGCGGCATGGTCCCCAGTTCCGCTGGGCCGATCCGGCTACCTGGCCCGTCTCCGCCCCGGAAGACCGCGCGAGCCCAGAAGACACTCTGGCTGTGATGGGTCGCCCAGCCGGCTGGCTGCCTGACCTGGACATCTGCTGTCAGGCCTACCTCGGCCGGTTCTACATAGAGCGCACGCTCCGCCTCGCCACAACAATTCTCGACTAGCTCACCCCGCGGGGTCTGCGCTTCCAGTAGGCTGACCACGGGACCGGCCCGGTGATCGCCGGCACCGTGCTCTTCGTGGTCAACTGAGATGCCTTGTGATCATTGTGAGAGCCGCGTCGAGTTCATGGTGACTAGATGGCGGCGGTACTGGTGCCCAACATGGGCTGCGTCTTGCGAGGGGGGATGGTGCTGGGGGGCGTGTCGAGCCAGCCGGGTGCTCCTGGCGGGATCGGTGGCGGCCTTGCTCGCCAGCCCGCGGTAAAGACCCTCAGTCCTGACCGAGTGCCCTCGAGCCTGGCCGTCTTGAGCCCGCGAGTCCGGCGCTCGAGCCGACAACACCGCTTGGCTCGTCGTCCCGGGTGGCATCACAAGACGTGTACAAATTCGGGCCCACGCGGAACCGGTCATCTGGCTGACCGCACATACGGCTAGTGCGCGGCTACGGCCGCCAGACGGTCTGGATGTTGGTGAACTCCCGGATCCCGAAGCTGGCCAGCTCGCGCCCGAAGCCGCTGCGCCTGACCCCCCCGAAGGGGATCCGCGCATCTGAGTGGGTCATGCCGTTGACATAGACACCGCCGGTGTCTAGACGGGCCGCCAGCTCAACTCCGTGATCAGGATCGGCGGTCCAGATGTTGCCCCCCAGCCCGTAACGGGGATGGTTGGCCAGGCGGATCCCCTCCTCTTCGGAGGCGAAGGTGGTGAACGCCGCCACCGGACCGAATGTCTCCTCGTCGAACACCGCCATCCCCGGGGTCACCCCGGTCAGCACCGTGGCGGGGTGGAAGAACCCTGGAGCCGCTGGCACCGCTCCTCCCAGGGTTATCTGCGCGCCGGCCGCGACCGACCTCCGTACCTGATCCTGGACTCGGTCGCGAAGGTCGCGGCGCGCCAGCGGACCCAGGTTGACCGCCGGGTCCATCGGGTCGCCCATGAGTAGGCGGCCCGAGAGGTCCACGAACCGCTCCAGATACTCGTTGGCGACCTTCTCCGCTACCAGGAACCGCTTGGCCGCGATGCAGCTCTGGCCGGCGTTCTGGAAGCGGGCTCGCACCCCGACCTCGGCCGCCTGCTGGAGGTCGGCGTCCTCCAGGACCAGGAAGAAGTCAGAGCCACCCAGCTCAAGGACGGCCTTCTTCAACTCCTGGCCCGCCAGGGCGGCCACCCGGCTCCCGGCCAGGTCGCTGCCGGTCAGCGTCACCGCTCGGACCCTGGGGTCGGCGATCAGGCCGGGGACCGGCTCCGTGCCCGTGACCAGAGCCGCCAGTGAGCCGTCTGGAAAGCCAGCCTCGAGCACCAACCGTTCCAGGGCCAGGGCCGCACCGAAGGTGGTGGGGGAGTGCTTTAGCAGGCCGGCGTTGCCCGCCATCAGGGCCGGGGCCGAAAAGCGCAAGACCTGCCAGAGTGGGTAGTTCCAGGGCATGATCGCCAGCACCACCCCCAGGGGCCGGAAGGCGACGAAGCTGCGGGGAGAGTCGGAGGGGGCGGGCTGGTCGCGCAGAAACTCCTCCGCCTGATGGGCGAAGTACTGGCAGGAGATGGCGCACTTCTCGACCTCGGCCCGAGCCTCTAGGATCGGCTTGCCCATCTCGGTGGAGACCAGCGTGGCCAGGGTGTCCTGCTCCTGACGCAGCAGCTGGGCCAAGTTGAGCATGCGCTCCGCCCGCCAGGAGATGGGCTGCCGCGAGTTGATCGAGAAGGCCGCCTGCGCCCGGTCCAGGGCTCTCGCAACGTCCCGGTCCGACATCGCCGGGTACTCCGCGACCACCGCCTCGGTGGCGGGATTCACGCTCTGGAAGACCAAACCGGTAATCGCGTTCAAGCTCACGCTCTGTCACCTCCCTGTGCGCTCTGCTCGCTCTGGCCCGGATCCGTACTTGCTGGAGCGTAGCTCACCACAGAGTCTGCCACCTGGCGAGCCAGGAGCCCTCGCTCGGCGAGCACCAGGAGGTGCGCTTCCGACTCGAAGACCGCCAGCATCTGGTTGAAGGGGTCCAGGGTCGAAAAGTGGCGGCGGCGTCTGGTCCACGGCAAAGCCTCAGCCACCGCGCGAGCGCTCCGCGCCCCGTCCAGCACCACCTCGAGGCACTCCTCCAGACGCACGCGGTGGTGCTCCAGGAGCTCATCGACGCGTCCCTTCAGATCTGAGAACACCGGGCCATGGGCGGGCAGGACCAGGCTGGCCGGCAGCTGGCGCACCAGCTCCAGGGAACTGAGGAAGGCGGTCAGCGGGCTGCTTCGGTCAGGCAGCTCCACTCCCAGAGACGGTGTGATCTGGGGCAGGACGTGATCCCCGGCGAACAGGATCTCCCGGTCGCGGTCGAAGAGGCAGAGGTGCCCCCTGGTGTGGCCGGGGGTGGGAATCACCTCCAGCCGGTGCCCGTCCTGCAGCAGGACCTCCTCGCCGCTCAGGAGTATGTCAGGCAGGGGCGGGCGCCAGCCCTCACCGCCGCCGGCCAGCTGCCGCAGCCGGCTTGCCACATCGTCGGCCGCCGCCTGCCGCAGCCGCTCCAGGGAGGCTGCCCTGGCCCGCCGCGGGTCCCTGGCGAAGGCTTCCAGGGTTGCCTGGTCGCCCCGGCCCAATGAGACCCAGGCACCGGATTCGTCGCGCACCTGCCCGGCCAGGCCCAGGTGGTCGCGGTGGACGTGGGTGGCGAAGATCCCCCGCACCGATTCCAACCCGCCACCCAGCTCCCGGAGCGCTTGGCGCAGCCGCTCCATGGTCTCCTCGCGGTCCCAGCCGCAGTCGATGAGGAGGAAGCCGCCGGAACTCCGGATAAGGTAGGAATTGACCGCTCGCAGGGCGTCGTCTGGCAGCGGCAGTGGACAGCGGAAGACGGAGTCGGCCACCTCCTCCAAGGCGGGCTCAGCCCATCGATAGCGATCCTCCGTCGGCGGGCTCAGCTCGGCGCCGCCTCGGCCGCCGCTGCCGGTGGCTGACCCGCAGCCAGGATGACCCGGCTGACGCGGGCCAGGTCCACCGCGTGGTGGCTGCGGATCTGGAGCTGGCAGGTGAGCTGGCCGTCGCCGGCCGCCTGCAGCCGCACCGGGTGCAGGGTGACCGACTCCCCGGCCACCAGCCCCAGCTCATGCTCGAGCAGGGAGCGGAGCTGGATCAGCGACGACTCCGGGGGCAGCTGCAGCTCGATGTCGACCTGCAGGGGCATGTGGGTGACCGTGAGGGCCGCCATCAGGACCCCGCTGTTGGGAATCCGCACCGGCCTGCCGCCCACGTCGACTGTGGTGTAGACCACTCCCACATGGGTCACGATTCCGGAGTACTCTACCCCGCCGAACAGGTAGGTTCGGATGTGGACCCAGTTGCCGACCACGAACGGTCTGGCCACGAGCAGGACCAGGCCGGCGAAGACACTTCCCAGGGACGTCTGGGCGGCGACCCCCACCACCACGCCCACGATGGCCCCCGCCGCCAGCAACCCGGTCAGATCGATCTGGAGGGCGGAGAGCACCCCCAGCCCCAGCACCACGTACAGGCACCAGGTCACGATGGGGCGCCAGGAGTCGAGCGCACTGCCCCGCAGGTGGCTGAACAAGCGGGACACGAAGGCCCGGATGGCAAGTCCCCCCAGCAGCACCGCCATGATGAAGATGCCAAGTTGGGCGACCAGCTGGTCCCCTTTGGGAACCAGGCCGAGGATCTGTTGGCGAACCGCGAACAGGGCGGCCAGGGCCGCCACCGCCGCCAGGGTGGCCAGCCAGGGGCCGCGGCGCTCGACCGGATGCGGCCGGGGGTTGGTCAGCATCGGCACATCCTGCCAGAGCGGGCCGCGCCGGCGCAGCCTAGGCGGATGCCCCGGCTCACCCCTCGGCTGTCAGGGTGCGGTCGGAGTTGAGCTCGGTGTTGCCGCGTAGGGCCGCCAGGACCGCCGCCAAAAGGGAGATCGCGGCCAGGAATAGCACTGCCGCCACCAACCCCTTGGTGACCTGGCCCGGGGACTGGGCGTGGGAGGCGGTGGTGCCGGCCGCCAGGCCGAAGACCAGCCCGGTCAGCGCCACCCCCAGGGAGGTGCCCATGCCCCTGGTCATGTTGAGGATGCCGCTGGCCATCCCCGAATGCTGCCTTGGGGCAGCCCCCATGATGGCGGCGTTGTTGGGGGGCGTGAACATTCCCAGCCCGATGCCGGTCATCCCCAGCTCCAGCAGCAACACTCCACCCGGGACCGGATGTACTGCGATCGCCACCAGTGACACCGCGGCGACAGTCATCCCTCCGACGGTGAGGGGTCGGGCCCCGAGGCGGTCGGCGATGTTGCCGGCGATCGGGGCGGTGATCCCAAGCGCCACCGGCAGGACGATCAGCTCCAAACCGGCGGTCCCTGGGTTGAGATGTCCGGCGAACTCCAGGTAGAACGGCAGCACAAAGAGAACCCCGAAGAGGGCCAGGTAGGAGAGCAGCCCTGACGAGATGCCAGCCGAGAAGGCGATCACCTTGAAGATCCCCAGCTGCATCATGGGCGCCCGGGTGGTCAGCTCGCGATGTAGGAAGAGGCCGCCGAACACCACCGCGACCGCGAAGAAGCCGAGGATCTGGGGCGACACCCAGCCGGTCTCGTCGCCGAACGAGAGCGCCAGCAGCAGGCCACTGATGGCAGCTCCGAAGGTGGCGATGCCCCACCAGTCGACGCGCTGGCGCTCGGCCAGCTGGCGGCTGCGGGGGAGCAGGAACCACCCTAGAGCCATCCCGATCATTCCCGCCGGCACGTTGACGAAGAAGATCAGCCGCCACCCGCCCAGCACCACCAGCAGCCCGCCCACCGCCGGGCCCAGAGAGAGCCCGAGGGCCTGGGCGGCGCCCTGGACGCCGATCGCCTGGCCCAGCTTCTTGGGGGGCATCGCATGCACGATCAGAGCCACGCTGTTGGCCTGGAGCATGGCGGCCCCGAAACCCTGCAGGACTCTGAACCCCACCAGAAAGGGGATGTTCGGGGCCAGCCCGCACAGGGCGGTGCCGACGATGAAGATGGCGAAGCCGTAGATGTATATCAGCTTGCGGCCGACCATGTCGGCGAACCGCCCCACGGCGGTCACCATCGCCACCAGTACCAGCAGGTAGGCCAGGGAGACCCACTCCACCGCGCCCAGGGTGCTGTGGAAGCTGCGCTGCAGGGTGGGCAGCGCCAGGACCACGATGCTGGCGTCGAGCTGGCCCATGAAGGCGCCCACGCAGACCGTGCCCACCACGTACCAGTGGGCGTTGGGCTTGGCCGCGATCGAGGCCGGTCGGCGCGGCTCGGTTAGCAGCCTCCGCCAGCCGTGTGGAGACGGAGTGGAAGCTGTGTCGGCGGTGCCCATCGCCATCGAATATAGCGGCGGCAGGGCCCGAGGGCCGAGGTTTGGGACGCCGCCGCCTGGGCAACGGCCCGGCGGCGGCAAGAGGAAGGGCCCGCCCGGATCACTCCGGGCGGGCCCTTTGGCCGCGTTCTAGGATGCGGCCTTCAAGGCTTGCTCAGTCAGCCTCCAGGCTGAGAGGGGGGAGCTGGCGACGCGGCTCCTCCGAACGATGGCACCGGGCCGGTCTGGGCGATCGGGCCCTCTCCGACCAAACCGGAGCCGCTGAGGACGATCGCGGCGATCTCCTCGGTCTCGTAGCCGCTGTGGACGGCCCAGCCGTAGGCCAGCAAGCTGACCATGATCACGACCAGGATGTCGGCCGGGAATGGGATGCCAACGGTCTTGGGCGCGTCCAACGAGCCGGCCGCCCCATAGGCCCCGTAGTAGGAGATCGCGAACATCGCGAGCAGGAAGAAGATCAGCCACCAGGTGCTGCTGACCGCCTTGCGCCCCTCTTCGTTGGAGAGGTACCAGAGGGTCCCCGTGAACCCCACGATCAGACAGATGGTGACGAAGTAGAAGACCCCGAACTGGGGGTGGGTGACCGCCGCCGGGGACGCGGTGAGAGCGTATTGACCCCAGCGCTGGACGATGATCCAGAGGATCAGGAAGATCAGGCCCAGGACCCCTCCCGTGCCGGCGCTGATCCAACCGCGCATCGGAGCGTAGAACCAGACGAACAGGGGCAGGGCGACGAAGACCGCAGCGAAGACGACGGCCAGGGTGAAGAACCCCGCCCAGTAGACGATCAGGGCGGCACCCAGGAATCCGATGGGAGCCAGGATCTCCGCACCCCAGAGGCGGAATGGACGGGTCAGAGAGCCGGCCGTTCGCCGCAGGATGGGCAGCCCGATGCCACCCATGATGTAGGTGAGCACGGTGGCCGAGGTGATGATCCCCACCAGGGTGTACCAGCTCGGCAGGGGCAGGAAGAAGAGACATCCGACCACGGTCGAGGCCACCAGGGCCAGCCAAGGGATCTTGAACTGGCTGGTGATCCCCTGGAACTGCTTGGGCAGGTAGCCGACCACCGACAGTCCGTACACGGTCCGACTTGAGGTCCCGAGGTAGATGTAGCCGGTGCCGGTCGGGGATATGAAGGCGTCAATCAGAAGGATGGTGGCGAAGCCGCCCAGAAGTGCGGTGCCAGAGCCCTTCATCAGGACGTAGAAGGGAGCGTTGGCGGCGGCGCTGCCGGTCGCCTTGAGGCTCGCCCAGTCACCGACGTGGACGTGGAAGAAGCCCCAGTTGATGCCGCCGGTGAAGGCCACCTGCAGCAGCACGTAGAGGACCATTCCCGCCAATACCGAGGCGATGGTGGCGATGGGCACGTCCCGCTGGGGGTTCTTGGCCTCCCCGCCGAAGTCCAGCGCCTGCCGGAATCCGAGATAGGAGAACACGATCCCGGTGCTGGCCACAGCTCCCAGGACCGGCTGGGCGCCGAGCGGGAAGAAGCCGCCGTAGGAGCCGAAGTTCTTGGTGTGGAGGTCCAGGACCAGCAGGAAGATGATGGTCAGCCCGGGGATCAGGAACTTCCAACCGGTGACGAAGGCGTTGAACTGGCTGAGGAAGCGAATCCCGACGTAGTTGATGATGAAGAACAGGATCATCAACCCGATCCCGAAGAGGATGCCGCCGGGCCATACCAGCTCCGAGTTGGCGTTGATGATGCCGTGGATGTAGGAGCTGGCATAGGTGACCACCGCCTCAGCTTCGATCGCGGGCACGCTCACCGCGGAGAGCAGATAGGTCCAGCCCAGGATGAAACCGGTGTAGCCGCCGTGGGTGAGGTGGGGGTAGCGGACGATGGCACCCGAGCGCGGCAGCATGCCCGCGACCTCGGCGTAGTTGAGGGCGACGAACAAAACCAGCACCCCGCCCACGATCCAGGAGACGATCGCGCCCGGCCCCGCCACCGAGGCGGAGGCTATGGCCGCGAAGAGCCAGCCGGATCCGATGATCCCTCCCATGGAGAGGAAGAACAGTTGCCAGACCGACATGTGTCGGTCGAGCTTGCGGTCCGACGCGTCGTAGTCGGGTTTGGCTGTGACAGCCATAGACAGATACCTCCTCGCTCCCTTTGGTGGAGGCGGCCCGCCTAGAACCCAGGGCCCCCTCCGAATTCCCTGTTGCGGGCAAGATTACGGACTCGCGGGGCGTTTGGGAAGGGGCTTGACAAATTGCCTGCCGGAGTCACCGCTCACCGGGGGCGCTATATTCGCCTTTGAGTGATGGATGAACTGGGGCCCCTGGCCGCCTCCGACGAGGACTTCGAGCGGCTCGCGTCCTCCCTGCGGGCCGACTCCCGCGATCTCAACACCTTCCTCGAGGTGCTGGCCAGCAAGTTCGCGGGCTCCTTGCCCGGGCGCGCTCAGGTTGATTACCAAGGCGGAGGGATGCTGCGGCGCAGCAAGAGCGTCAAGCGGATCCGGGTCGCCCTCGGCGACGACCACTTCGAGCTGGCGCGGGACGGGGGCGCGGTGGTGGCGCGGCGCTCCAAGGTGGTGCGCGGGATCACTCTCAAAAGTGATCAGCTGAGCCTGGATGGCTGGGTGGCCGAGCTGACCCGGGCCTTGGTCCAGCAGAGCTCCGCGAGCGCCGCCGACCGACTGGCTCTCGAGCGACTGCTAGGCTGAGCGAAGGTGCGTTTCTTCCGCGGCGGAGGCGGCTCGGCTGGGGTCAGCCCCGAGCAGCTGGCGCGCGCCGAGCGCAGCCGGCAGCTGGTCGAGGCCGGCGGCATTCCCCTCGAGGCTGAGGAGCGCATCGAGCGCCAGCGCGAGGCGGGAGCCACCTTCACCTCGGACCTGTCGGTCGACGAGCTGGCGGCGCTGCGGGGGATCGGCTATCGGCCGGTGGCGCTGGTGATGGGCAGCTCGCTCTATCGGATGGGCTGGATCAACACCGGGATGGGCATCCTGGGGGGCCGCTCGAGCATGAGCTGGGGCGCCGTCGAGCCCCTGGAGAACGCCGCTCTCACCGCGGCTCTGTTCGAGGCTCGGTCGCGCGCCGTCCACCGCCTGGTGCTCGAGGCCTCTGGCCTCAAGGCCGAGGGCGTGGTCGGGGTCCGGCTGGAGATAAAGCGCTGGGAGTGGGCCACCGGGATGGCGGAGTTCACAGTACTTGGCACCGCGGTTCGCCGGATCGACCAGACGCCGACAGCTGAGCCCTTCACCTCCACCCTCAACGGTCAGGACATGGCCAAGCTGGTCATGGCCGGCTACCGGCCGCTGCGGCTGGTGATGGGCGCCAGCGCCTTTCAGGCCGTCGCCTTCTTCGGCGGCAGCCTCGGGATGATGGGCCAGGGCGCGGTCTCCGCCTGGAGCAACCAGGAGGTCGCCAGCTACACCCGCGCGCTCCGCCTGGCCCAGGCCACGGGCCGCCAGCGGATGGCCCATGAGGCTGGCCAGGCCGGCTCCGCCGGGGTCGTCGGCGTGGAGATTGACTCGCACATTTTGGAGTACCCCACCGGATCCGAATCGGTCGGAGGCCGCATCGTGGAGTGGGTGATCCTGGGCACCGCGGTGGCGCCCCAGGCCAGCCCCCCCGAACTGCTGCGGCCGTCCATGGTGGTTCCGCTCAGACCTTGAAGGAGGCAGCCACATGACCGATCAGCCGGCAGTCAACCAGCCGGGCCAGCCCGAGATCCCCCAGGACGCCATGAATCGGCTCCGGGAGATGCGCGGGACCGAGGGCCACCGCAAGCTCTTCACCAGCGACCTCTCGATCTCCGAGTTCCTGCTGGTCAAGGAGGCCGGCTTCGAGCCGGTGGGGCTGGTGGTGGGTAGCTCGATCTACCACATCGGCATGCAAATCGCCAACTTCGGACAGAACCAGGAGATGCAGGTCCTCAGCCAGGCCATGTACCAGGCCCGCGAGCTGGCCATGTCCCGGATGGAGGAGGAGGCTGATGTGCTCGGCGCCGATGGGATCGTTGGTGTCCGCCTGGACATCAACCGCTACGAGTGGGGCCAGGGACTGGCCGAGTTCATGGCCGTGGGCACCGCCGTCCGCAGCCAAAAGGGCAGCATGCGCACCCCTCAGGGCAAGCCCTTCACCTCCGACCTCTCGGGCCAGGACTTCTGGACCCTGCTGCAGGCGGGGTACGCCCCGCTCGCGCTGGTGATGGGCGTCTGCGTCTACCACGTCGCCCACCAGGGGTTGGGCCAATGGATGCGCAAGATGGGCCAGAACCAGGAGATGCCGAACTTCACTCAGGCGCTCTACGACGCCCGGGAGCTGGCCATGGAGCGCATGCAGACCGAGGCCGAGCAGGTCCAGGCTGAGGGCATCGTGGGCGCTCAGATCAAGGAGAACAACCATGGCTGGGGCAGCCACGTGATTGAGTTCTTCGCGGTGGGGACGGCGGTCAAGCCCACCAAGGAGGACCATCGCATCGCGCCGCCGCAGTTGGTGCTCTCCTTGGATCAGTAGCGGTTGGCTGCGGAGGCCGCCGCTGACCGGCCCGCGCTGGCCCTGATCTACGATCCGATATTCCTGGACCACGACAGTCCGGGCCACCCGGAGTCGGCCGCTCGCCTGCGCGCGATCACGGCCGCCATCCATCGCGAATCGCGGCTGCCGGAGAGCTGGTGGCGGGGTGCCGAGCGGGCCGACTTTGAGGACCTGCTCTTGGTCCACAGCCTGGCCCACGTCGACTACATCCAGGCGCTGGCGGCCGAGGGTGGTGGCTGGGTCGACTCCGAAACCTACTGCACCGCCTATTCCTACGACATCGCCATGGACGCGGTGGGAGCGACCATGGCCGCGGTTGGACTAGCCTGCGCGCCCACTCCGGTGCCGGGGTTCGCCTTGGTGCGACCGCCGGGCCATCACGCGACCCCCGCCCAGGCGATGGGGTTCTGCCTGTTCAACAATGCCGCCATCGCGGCCCGCCACGCTCAGGCTCGCTTGGGCGTGGAGCGGGTGGCGATCGTGGACCTGGACGTCCACCACGGCAACGGCACCCAGGACGCGTTCTGGGCCGACGGCGAAGTGCTCTACTGCTCGCTGCACCAGTGGCCGCTCTACCCCGGCAGCGGAGCGGCCAGGGAGAGCGGCGAGGGCGCCGGGGCCGGTAAGACCGTCAACGTGCCGTTGCCGACCGGGACCGGCGGGGGGCCCTGGCTGGCGGCCCTGCAGGAGGTGGTGCTCCCGGCCCTGCGGGCGCACCAGCCGGATCTGATCCTGGTCAGCCTCGGGTTCGACGCCCTGGCGGGCGATCCGCTGGCCGGACTGGAGCTGGACTGGCTTACCTACGCGACCGCCATGGCCCGCCTGTCCGAGCTGGCCGCCGAGATCTGCTCGGGCCGGATAGTGGCCGTGCTGGAGGGAGGGTATGACCTGACCGAGATGCCGGTGGCTGCCACCGCGTGCGCCCTGGCGCTGGCCGGGCTGGACCCTGTGCCCGACTTCCTGGGACCGTTCGAGCCTTCCCGCAGGCGCTGACCGTTCACGCCGCGACCAGGGCTGGCAGCACCTCGCCGATGGGCCCGCGGAGCACGCAGGCGGCCCGCCGGTCGTAGGAGGTCTCTTCCGCGTTGAGGATCAGCAGGGAGGCCCCGGAATTCAGGGCGAGGGCCGGCAGCTCGGCGGCCGGATAGACCTCCAGGCGGGTCCCCACCGCCACGAACAGGTCGCAGCCGCGGGCGGCTCGCTCGGCATTCTCCAGATCCTGAGCGCGTAGCCGCTGGCCGAACGAGATGGCCGCCGACTTCAGGATTCCACCACAGGCGAGGCAGGGCGGGTCCGCCTCGCCGCACCGGACTCGCTCCAGCACCTCGGCCATCGGGCCGCCCCGGCCGCAGCTGAGGCAGATGTACTCCCGCAGCGACCCGTGCAACTCCACCAGCCGCTCTGGCGAGGTGCCAGCCCCAAGGTGAAGACCATCTACGTTCTGGGTCACCAGCCGGGACAGCCGGCCCAGCCGCTCCAGCTCGACCAGGGCCAGGTGGCCGGAGTTAGGCTGCGCGTTCCAGACGGGGCGCTCTAGCCGTCCCCGCCAGGCGGCGACGCGCACCTCCCGGCTGCTGAGGTAGTGGGCCAGGGTGCTGAGGCGCCGGGCCCCCGGATCCCTGGTCCACAGCCCATTGGGGCCCCGGAAGTCGGGGATTCCCGACTGGGTCGAGATCCCGGCTCCGGTGAGCACGCAGGCCCGCCTGGCGTTGGCGACCAACGCCAAGGCGATCTCCAGGTGGGCCACCACCGGTTGGGATGGCACGGCCCGCACTCAGCTCAGTTGAAGGAGCCCGCCCTCGGGGGTGGCCAACTCCACTCCGTGCACCCCGGGCGCGCCTCCCACCGCGTCCAGTCCGGGCACCTCCGCGCCCAGCCAGGCGCGCAGGCCCGCCTCGTCGCCGCCCACCTCCACCCGGGCAATCGCCAGGGGCACGTTCGCCGGCCCGGTCCGGGAGGGGTGCCGATCGGGGTCGTCCCAGGCGATGAAGAAGGGCAGCCGCCGGCTGGAGAAGGCGGCCGCCATGGCCACGGAGCGCCAGCCCAGCAGATCCCCCGAGGGCAGGGTGCGCTGCCCTTCCACCGCGGCCATCCCCAGGCGGCCAGCCACCTGGTCCAGGTCGTCCGTCCAAAGACAGACCGCCAGCGGACGCGGGCTGTCCGGATTTGCCTCGGCCAGGACCGCCCGGCCGAAGGGGTTGGTGGCCGCCAGCTCGCGGTCGTAGACCGCCACCAGCTCCAGGTACTGGGAGCCGATGGGCACGATCCGGTTGGCGGTCCCAAAGCTCAGGTGGCGCCCGCCGTCGATCGACTCCAGCCCATGCCCGGCCCGCAGCTGGCTGGCTCCCAGCTGGAGGTCGCTGGTGGCGATGAGGACGTGGTCGATCCGGATCACCGCCGGGACCGCCTCAGCTCGACCCGCCCCTGATCGGTGACCCGCACCCGGTACCTTGGCAGCGGCGTGAATGCGGGGCCCCGCAGCACGGCACCGGTGGAGAGGTCGAAGCGGGACCCGTGCCAGGGGCAGGTCACCACTCCCGCCTCAACACTCCCGTCCTCAAGCGGGCCGCCGGCATGGGGGCAGACGCTCCCGACCGCGCAGATTTCGTCCTGGATCCGGGTCAGCACCACCGGCACTCCTGCGGGCTCGCACTTGAGCAGGAGGCCAGGCCGCACGTTGTCCGCGGCGGCGGCGTCACACCAGTCGCCGGGGCCATCCGTCCAGGCGTTGCGGTTGACCTGGGTGCCCAGGCGAAAGACCAGGTCGCCGCCCAGGTAGGCCCCGGCGGCCGCCAGCAGATAACCGGCCAGAGCCAGGGGCCGTGCCGGTCGCCGTCGGCCCGCCAGCCGCAACCCCAGCGCCCCTGCGAACAGGGCCAGGGCGGAGCTGTTCAGGAGACCATGGGCCAGGCCCACTCGGCGCTCCGGGCCGTAGCTGTCCTGCCAGTCGGCGAGCCCAGCCAGCGCCGCCAGCGCTCCCGACCCGCAACCGAGGGCGATCAGGGCGTCAGCCGCTGGCTCCAGTCCACTCTCGGGGCTGGCCGCGAGGTCGAGCAAGGTGCTCGCGGTCCAGGCCCCGATCGGCAGGTCGGTCAGCAGGGGATGGAGGGGGTGCCCCAACCGGCGGCCGTTGAGGAGGTCCTTGGCCGCGGCCGCGGCCGGGCCGCCGCCAGCCAGGGCGCGGCCGATTCGCTTCTGGATCGCGCCGGCGAGCGGATCCAGGAACCCGATTCCGGCCAACATCCCGTCCAGGTCTGGGACGCCCATGAACTCACCTCCCGAGCTCGCCAAAGCCGGGCCGCCAGGCGGCCCAGTGGTCGAGAATACCCTAATGATGGCGCTGATCCCAGGGGCGGACCGCGACTACGCCGACGTCGCCGGCCACCTGGCCGGGCGCGACCCCGGCCTCAACTACCAGGTGGCACCCACCCCCGAGCCGCCGGGCCACGCGATTCGAATCGAAAGCCCGGTCGCCATCATCGCCGTCACCTCCGTGCTCCGGGGGGTGCGGGAGGTGGAGGCGGTCCGGGCCCTTTCGTCTGCCGCGCTGATCGTGCTCAGCCACGACCTCCGGGACACCGCCGTCCTCATGGAGGCGGGAGCCGATTACGTCCTGCCCCAGCCGCATCCTCCCGCAGTCCTCAACGCGACCACTCAGGCGGTACTGTGCCGCCGCCACGCCGAGCGCCGCGGCGGCGGCCGAGTGGGGGAGGTCGGACCCCTGGTGGCGGAGCCGTCCCGGCGCAGCGCGAGGATCGAGGGCAGGCGCCACTTTCTCAGCCTGCGAGAGCCTGACCTGCGGGAGTATCGGGCCCGGAACGTGCCGGTGGTGTTGTCCCGGCGCCAGATCATCGAAGGCGCCTGGGGGGGCGGTCCCAGCGCCATTCCGGCGGCGGTGACCATGTGCGTCCACCGGCTGCGGCTCAAGTTGGAGTCGAACCCGAACAGCCCCCTTCTGCTGCGCATCCGTCGCGGGAACGGCCACGTCCTCCAGAGCTCCTTTACCGGCGGCGCCTGACCGAGATGGAGCGGACCTCGGCGATGGGACCAGGGCCGGTCTTGGTCACCGGAGCCTCCGGGTTCGTCGGAGCCTCCGTGGTCCGATCTCTGCTCCGACGCGGCCATCAGGTGCGGGCGCTGCTCCGCCGCCCGAGCGAGTTCTCAGCTCCGGCGGGCGTGCAGGTGGCTGCCGGTGATGTCACCGACCGGGCGTCCCTGGAACGCGCTCTGCGAGGGTGTTCGGCGGTCATCCACTGCGCCGCCGACTACCGGCTGTCGCTACTAGCCGCCGAGGTGGATCAGATGATCCTGGTCAATGTCGGCGGCACGCTCAACGTCCTGGAGGCCGCCCGCGCCGGCGGGATCCGGCGAGTGGTCCACTGCAGCACCGTCGGGACCCTGGACTTCGATCGCCGGGGCCGGGTCTGCACCGAGGCGGACCGAGCTCCCTCCGCCGCCGCTCTGGCCGGTCCCTACAAGCGTTCCAAGTGGGCGGCTGAGAGGCTGGCTCTCAACTTCGTCGGCGGCCCGACGGAGGTGGTGGTGGTGCAGCCCAGCACCCCCGTGGGCGCCGGAGACCACCGGCCAACGCCCACCGGATCCACCATTCGGGACTTCCTGGCGGGGCGCATCCCGGCCGTGATCCAAACCGGGCTCAACCTGGTCGATGTCGAGGCGGTGGGGGAGGGTCACGTGCTGGCCATGGAGCGCGGCATGACCGGGCGCGCCTACATCCTCGGCGACCGGAATCTGACCCTGGACCAGCTGCTGGGCGAGGTCGCCAGGATCTCAGGAAGGCGGCCCCCCGGCTGGCGGATCCCGCGCCTGGCGGCCTACGGCGCCGCCCTCACCAGTGAGGCGTTGGCCAGCTGGCGCGGTCGCCCGCCCGGCATCCCGCTGACCTCGGTTCGGATGGCCGCCCACCCCATGTACATCGACGCCAGCCGGGCCCGCCAGGAGCTGGGCTGGCAGCCCGGAGACCTAGGCCGGGCCCTGCGGGAGGCGGTCGCCGAGCTCGGGCCCAAGGCGGGACCGTGAGCGCGGCCCAGGCGCTGCTCCCGCTGCTGGGACGGTGGTACGCGTTCGGCCCCTGGGCCCTGGTCGGTGCCATCGTCTGGCGCTGCTTCGGGTGGCGCCGAGCCGTCCTTTGGCTGGGGTTCGGCTGGGCGCTGGCCTTTGGCGCTGAGTGGTCGTCCACCAGCGGCCCGGGAGTCCCCTTCGGCGTGTACCACTACCGCCCGGCCGGGCTGACCCACGATTGGACCCTGCTCGGCGTGCCCCTGTTCGACAGCCTCAGCTTCAGCTGGCTAGCCTTTTGCACCTACGCCGTGATGGGCTCTCTGGGCGCTCGCGGCTGGCGCCGTGGCCTGCTCGGGGCGGTGGCCATGGTGGCCGTCGACCTGGTGGTGGACCCGGTATCCCTGCGGGGAGCCAACTGGTGGCTGGGGTCGATCTACAGCTATCCCGCCCACTCAGGCGCCTGGTACGGGGTATCCCTGGACAACTACCTGGGATGGCTGGTGGTGGGGGCCGCACTCCAGCTCTGGACCCGAGTGGCCCTGGGGGAGTTTCCCGGCCAGCTCCCGAGGCCGTTGCTGGCGACCTGGCCGCTCCTGCTGGGGGTTCTTGCCGGGAGCAGTCTGCTGGCCGGGATTTTGGGGGTGGGGCCCAGTGCGGGAGCCGCGCTGCTGCTCTTCGGCCTGTGCCTGATCTTGGCGCGGGCCAGTCGCCGCCACCAGCTGACCGGCCCTCCCCTGATCTTGGCCTGCGCTCTTGCCTCCGAGGCTCGCGCGGCGCGGCGCGCCCTCGGGCGGGGCTTCAGCCGGCTGCCCTCCGGGCGGCTCGTCCGTTGGATCAGCCCAGACGGAGGGGTCGAGGTCTGGGAGACAGGTGCCGGGCCGGCCGCTGCCCGCCAGGCGGCCGATCAGTCCCCCCCAGGAGGGCTGGTGCTGGTGCTGGGGCTGGCCGGAGCCTGCGCCCCGGGCTGGGCCGTGGCCGACGTGGGGATCGGGCAGTCCGTGCTTTCGCCCGAGGGGTTCTGGACCGAGCTCAGCCCGGATGCCCGCCTGGCGCTTGCCGGCTGTGGGCGCAGCTGCCGGCTGGAGACCAGCGCTTCGGTCGTGGAGGCCTCGTCACGGCGAGCCGAACTGGCTGCCCGAGGGGTCGATCTGGTGGAGATGGAGACCTCGGCCTGGAGCGAACGCCCAGGTGCCCGGGTGGCCGCCCTGAGGGTGGTGCTGGACACGCCCACCAGCCCGTTGGGAAGTGCGGCCACCCTGATCCCCCCGGGAGGGCGCGGTCCCGACCCGCGCCGGCTGGCCGGACTCCTGGTCCGGCACCCAGGCGCGCTTGCCGAGCTGCTGGCCGTGGGACGGCTCCAGGCCCGGGCGCTCGCCGCCCTCTCGGCCGCAGTCGGGCTGGCGGTGCCCAGGCTGCGGGCGCAGGGCCTGCACGGCGGCGGGCTGGAGGTCCGCCGCCTGCCGCGACCCGGGTCAGCCGACGACGAGCCGAGTCCGGCGGCCGAGCTCGGCTGAGCCCGACCCGGGCGGACAGGCCGCCGCCGCCGCCTGGCCGCTTCGAACCGCCCCCTCCATGGTCGCGGGCCAACCGGTGTCGGTCCAGCTGCCGGCCAGGAGCAGGCCCGAGAGGCGGCTGCGCGGGCCCGGGCGAAGGGAGTTGGAGCCGGGCCCGGCGGCGAAGGTGGCGTGCGCCTCACGGGTGACCCTGGCGTGCAGCAGCTGAGCCCGCGAGCCGCCCGGGAAGGTGCTCTGACACAGCCGCCACATCCGGGCGATCAGCTCGTCCTCGGGGGTTCCGATCTCCGCATCCGCAGCCGAGATGGAGATGGCGGAGTGGAAGGGCCCGTCGCCCGGGCTCGGATCGAGAGCGGAGCGGTCGAACAACCATTGCAATGGGGATCTGGGCACCAGAACGATCGGGCCCGGCAGGAAGGGCCGGTCGGTGAAGAGGTGGATGTTGACGATGGGTGAGTCGGCCAGTCCGGCGGCAGCCTCCACCTGGGGCTCGATCAGGCCGCCCTCCCGGAGCAGTCGGCTGGCCTGCGCGGCCGCCGTCGCCAGCACTACTCTGTCAGCCGCCATCCGGCCGCCGTCGGCATCCACGATCTCGAAGGCGCCATGCTCCGGGCGGCTGACCGCGGCTGCCCGAGAGCGCAGCCTGACCTCCACGCCGGCCTTCCGGAGCGCTCGCTCGGCGGGGGGGTGCAGCCAGGCGGTGAGGTCGGTGCCGGGCACCCGGATGGCACCGGCCGCCGGCGAGCTGAGCAGCCCCTGGCGAATCACGAAGGCGGCCAGGGCCGCGCTGCACCGCTCCAGGCTGACGTTGCAGGCGGCGACCAGGAATGGCTCCCAGAGGTTGTCTATGATCGCCTCCCCTTGCCCCAGGCTCTGCAGCCAGGACCTGGCCGGAACCTGATCCAGTTGGCCCTGGTCGCCGTGCCTCAGGGCGCTCCGGATGCGCTCCGCCTGGACCATCGCCGGAAGGCCCAGCCCGGGCCAGCCCAGGAGCACCGGCAGGAGGTGGAGGGGGGCCGGAAGAGGGGCGGCCGCCAGGCGCCGAGAGATCCCGCTGGCAGGGTCCGCCACCACCAGGGCGAGGCGGCGCTGGCGGTGCTGGGGGTGGGCGCCGATTCGCTGCAAAAATTCTTCCAGGGCGGTGCAGCTGCCCAGATAGACGTGTTGGCCGGTGTCGACCCGGCCCGCGATCGGGTCGACCACCGAACGGCATAGCCCGCCCAGCTGGGGAGCTCGCTCCAGCAGGCTGACCTGGTGGCCCTGGTCGGCGAGTCCCAGTGCGCAGCTGATCCCGGCCAGGCCGCCGCCGATCACCACCACCTTCATCGAGCGACCTGGTTCAAGTCGCCAGGGAGGCCCACAGCCAGGCTTTGGCCGCCAGCCCCACCTTGCGTGCCGGAGAGAGCGATATGCGCTCAGTCTGGACGTCGAAGTCGCGCCGCTCCAGCTCGCTGAGGAGGGCCTGGTAGAGGGCCGCCAGCGCTGCCGGGCAGCCCCGGGCGTCGCGCTCCACCAGTGGCACCAAACGGATCCCCACCTGGAAGTGCTCCCGGGCGCGGGCCACCTGGTGGCGCATCAGCTGGGAATATCCGCTGGCCCGCTCCCCAGCCCTGCCGGTGAGGAGGTCGGCGGGCTCCAGGCCGAAGCGGTGGAGATCATCCAGAGGCAAATAGCAGCGCCCATTGAGGAGGTCCTCCTTGAGATCTCGCAGGATGTTGGTCAGCTGCATCGCCTGGCCCAGCCGGATCGCCAGCTCCGGAACCGCCGGATCCTGGTAACGGAAGATCGCCGCGCTCAGCAGCCCCACCGAGCCGGCCACCCCGTAGCAGTACCGAGCCAGGTCCGCCTCGGTCCGGACCTCCAGGGGGGCGCAGTCAGCGGCGCAGCCGTCGATGACATCGTTGAGGGTCCGCGCCTGCAAATGGAACGTGGCGGCGGTGTCGGCCAGGGTGAGCCAGCCCAGGTCCGGGGGGCGGCCGGCCAGGGTCGCCGTCAGCGCCCGCCGGTAGTCCTCCAGCTGTCGGCGTCGGAGCTCGGCTCCTCCCGGGCCATCTGCGATGTCGTCGGCCCCACGGCAGAATCGGTACAGGGAGTGGAGCGCCCGCCGCTTCGCGGCGGGCAGCAGCTGGAACGCGTAGTAGAAGTTCGCTGCCGAGCGACGGACCTGGCCGGCGCAGGCCCGGTAGGCCATCTCCAGCTCGGCTGGGTCGGCGCTCATCTTCGGGTTGGGGGCGCCGGGCTGCGCCAGGCGGTGGCTGCCCGCAGCACCGCCCGGCGCCTGGCCCCAGGGCTGAGCCGGGCCTTCTGGGTGAAGACCAGGTCGCCCGCCTGGAGCACCGCGTCGGTCGCGGCCAGGCCGGCCAGGATGAAGGAGGCCATCTCCACTCGCATCAGCCCAGGCACCTTCTCTACCAGCGGCCAGCCCTCGAAGAGCAGGTCGCGAGCCCGGCCCACCGCCTCCGCCAGGGCCGCCCGCTGGCCGGAGGTGGCGGTGCCGCTCCACCACTCCTGCTCCGACCCGCCGTGCTGCAGGAGCACCTGCAAGGGCAGGTAGCGCCGCCCTCGAGCGCGGTCCGAGGCGACGTCCTGCCACATGTTCGCCAGCTGCAGGCCGGTGCAGACCGAGTCGGACAGGTGGATCCGCGGCGAGTCGTCGATGCCCTCTAGCGCCAGCACCAGCTCGCCGACCGGGTTGGCGGAGAGGGAGCAGTAGTCCAGGAGCTCCTGCCAGCTCTGGTAGCGGAGCTTTTCCTGGTCCTGAAGGTTGGCCTGGATCAGCCGCTGGAAGGGATCGGGAGCGAGCTGATGGCGCTTTATGACCGGTTCAAGGCGTCGGAAAACCGGATGCTGGGGCCTCCCGCCGTAGCACGCCAGCAGCTCCTCCTGGCAGAGCCTGAGCTGGGCCCGGGCATCGCCCAGCTGCTCGTCGCCGATGTCGTCCACCAGTCGGCAGAACCCGTAGATGGCAGCCCTGGCCTCCCGCCGCGAGGGCCGCAGCATCCAGGCCGCAATCGGAAAGTTCTCCCCCGCCCGGGCCTCGCGCTGGCGGTCACGGGTGTAGGTGGGCAGCTTGACCGTGGCTTGCTCGGGAACGGTGCTGAGGGTCACGACGGGACCGTCAGGCCCTTGTCCGGGTCGACCACGCGGGCCAGCGCCATCAGCGGAAAGACGGTCGCGTACATCTCGTAGCGAAGGTAGAAGGCGCGCGGGAACCCGGTCCCGGTGAAGAGGTCGTCGGTCCAGCCGCCATCCGCCTGCTGCTGCCGCACCAACCAGTCGGCGGCGGCCAGCGCCGCCTCCTCGAGTTCGTCGGTGCCCGCCAGCCCGTTGCTGCCATCGATGGCGGCCAGCAGGGACAGCAGCGCCCACCCGGTCTGCGACGGGGTGGCCTCACCCCGGCCGATGTGGCGAGGATCGTGGTAGGAGAGCACCGACTCGCCGAAGCCTCCGTCGTCGTGCAGGTGGCGCGTGACCCAGCGGCCCAAGCGCAGCAGTCGCTCCCGGTCGGCGCGCTCGCCGGCGGCGGCCAGGGCGGTGGCCGTCGCGGCTCCGCCATACACGTAGTTGACTCCCCACCGTCCGAAGTAGGCGCCGTCGCCCTCCTCCGATGCCCGCAGCCAGGCCAGTGCCCGCCGGCGGGCCAGCTCCGCACCGCCGCAGCGGGTGAAGGCCTCCACCACGTGAGCGGTGACGTCGGGGCTGGGCGGGTCCAACACCTCGCCGAAGTCGGAGATCGGTAGGCGCTCGACCCAGTGGCGGTTGTTGTCGCGGTCGAAAGCGGCGTAGCCTCCATCCGAGCCCTGCATGGCCTGCAGCCAATCCAGGGCTCTGGTCATGGCCGCCCCGGCGGGGGTGCCGTCGTCGCGACGGTGGCCGGCGGCGTCCAGAGCGCAGAGCACGATAGCGGTGTCGTCAGTGTCGGGGTACTGGTCGTTGTAGAACTCGAATGGCCAGCCGCCGGCAGCCACTCCCGGGACGTGAACCGCCCAATCTCCCAAGCCCTGGACCTCCCGGTCCACCAGCCAGTCCACCGCTCTGCGCACGGCCTCGTGGTCGCGGTCAAGGCCGGCGTCGAGGAGGGCCCAGAGTGCCAGCGCGGTGTCCCAGACCGGGGACACGCAGGCCTGCAGCCGGAACCCCTGCTCGTCCTCGATCCCGAAGGTGTCCAGAGCCTCCAGCCCCCGCCGCAGCACTGGGTAGTCCGGGCCGTGCCCGCGCGCCCGCAAGGCCATCAGCCCGTACACCCAGGGGGGTTGGATACCGGCCCATGACCCGTCGCGCTCCTGGTGCCGGACCACCCAGCGCTCCGCCTCCGCCAGCGCCAGCCGTCGGAGCCCAATCTTGGGCAGCTTTCCATAGAGCCGCACCAGCCGGTCGACCGATCTCCAGGTAAGGCTACCCACCGGCGGCACCGGGGTGCCCACGGGCAGCTCGGTGCGGCTCGGGCCGGTCAGCGGAAAGACGGTCTCGAGGGTGCGCAGAATCGCCAGCGGCACGGTGGTGGCGCGGGCCCAGGAGGCGAGGTCGTAGATGCTCCCGATCCGGTGCCCTGGCACCAGCACCCACTCGGGGGGGACGACCGGGAGCTCGGACCACGGCCACAGCCCGCCCAGGGCCAGCCAGATGCGGGTGAAGACGCGGGTGGCGTGGATCCCGCCATGGTCGGCCACGAACCTGCGGGCCGCCGCCACCGCCGGGTCGTCGGCGGCCACTCCGGCCGCCCGCATCGCCACCCACACCTCGGCGGTGACGCTGAGGTCACCCTCGACCCCGGGGGCGATGGAGTAACTGCCGTCAGCCTGCTGTTGGGAGCGCAGATAGCGGATCGCCGCCGCCTCGCGGGCCGGGTCGACGACCTCCAGATAGCGCCGCATCAGCAGGTATTCCGCCGTGATCGCGGCGTTGCTCTCGAGCTCTCCCATCCAGGAACCGTCGGGGAGCTGGCGCGAGAGCAGGTTGGCCACCGCCCGGTCCACGGCGGCCCGGGTGGCATCGACCGCTTCCTCAGAGGGCTGCGTCTGGGACCGCAGGTCGAGCGTCAACTCCAGCGCTCCCCGAGCCAGCGGCAGAGCAGCTCCACATCCGCCGCCACCCGGCCCTCCAGGGGCAGCCGGGCCAGGGCCACCAGCGAGCGCTCGGTCCAGGTGGTGGTCAGGCCCTGGCAGCGCTCGGCCACCCCGTGGTCCCGCAGGAGAGCCACGGCGGGGCCCAGCTGGGGCGCCGTAAGCCCCCCGGGCCGCAGCCAGGCGCGGGCGGTCTCGGCCAGCTCGCCATTGCTGTTGAGCGCCAGCAGCAGGGGCAGGCCCTGCTTGCCTCGGAGCAGGTCGTTGCCCACCGGCTTGCCCGTCTCCTCGGCGTCGCCGAAGACGCCCAGGGTGTCGTCCCGCAGCTGAAACGCGATCCCCAGGGTGCGGCCGAAAGCCTCGCAGGCGGCGACCGTCTCCGAGGTCCGCCCGGCCGCGACCGCCCCCAGCGCGGTGGCCGCCCCCAACAGCGCTCCGGTCTTCAGCTCGACCATCCGCAGATAGGCGCTCAACTCGGCCGGCGGTCTGCCCGTGGCGGCGATGTCCGCCTGCTGGCCGCCCACCATCTCCAGGGTGGCGGTGCCCAGGCTCGCACAGGCCTGCTGGGAGATCTCCGCGGGGACCCGGGAACCGGAGATCACCAGAAAGGCTGCGGTCAGGAGCGCATCCCCGGTGTTGAGCGCGGTGGGCATCCCCTCCTTGACCCAGAGCGCGGGCTGGCCCCGCCGGGCTTGGTCCTCGTCCACGATGTCGTCGTGGACCAGAGAGAAGTCATGCACCAGCTGCACCGCCGCCGCCAGTGGCGCGGCCCATCCCGCCGGCCCCCCCAGGCCCTCGGCCAGGATCATGGTCAGGGTGGGCCGGAGCGCTTTGCCGGGCCGTGCCCCGGGCTGCAGTCCGAGGTGGTAGCGGGATGGCTCAAGCATCTCCTGGGGGAGCAGCTCGGTGGCCCCCCGCAGGCCCTCGACGATCCGCTCCTGGTAGCGTCCCATGATCTCCTGGGCGGCCGCCGTCAGCTCCCGGTTGCGGTCGGCGTCCCCGACTTCCATGGCGGTGGGCTCAGAGATCACGGCAGGCCGCCTCCACCTCGTCGACCACCCACTGCGGGGTGGATGTGCCTGAGGTAATCCCGACCCGGTGCCCGGGCGCGAACCACTCCGGGCTCAGCTCAGCGGCGCTCTCGACGTGATGGGTGGGGCGCCGGCTGGCGCAGGTCGCGGCCAGGGCGCTGGTGTTGGCCGAGCCTCGGCCGCCGACCACCAGGACCACGTCGACATCATCGAGCATGCTGGCGACCGCCTCCCGCTGGCGCTGATTGACCACCGGGCAGGTGGTGTCCCGGACCTCGACTGAGCCGCTGCGCTCCCGGATCCTAGCCACTATCTCCCGGAAGGGGTCCTGGGGGAAGGTGCTCTGGCAGAGCACCCCACGGTGCTCGCGGAAAGGCAGCTGGTCGGCCTCCTCGACGGTGGCCACCACCTCCACCACCGAGCCGGCGCCGGATCGGGCCCAGCCCATCACGCCTTGAACCTCCGAGTGCCGTGCGTGGCCGACCACCACCACCGCCAGACCCGCCTGGCTCAGCTCTCGGGCGTGCCGTTGCACCCGCTGCACCAGGGGGCAGGTGGTGTCCACCACCTGCAGGCCCCGCGCCGCCGCCTCCTGGAAGAATTCGGGGGTGGCTCCGTGGGCGGTCACCACCACCTGGGTGGATTTGACATCCGCCAGGCTGGCGGCCTCGCTGAGGCCCCGGCCCTCGAGCTCCTTCAGGGCCCGGGCGTTGTGCACGACCTGGCCCAGGGCGACCGTGTCAGGGTCGCGATCCAGGGCTGCTCCCGTGAGCGCCAGCGCATCGCGCACTCCGAAGCAGAAGCCGGTGTGGCGGGGCCGCACGATCTGCACGTCCACGGAGCCTCTCCCTCATCGGCGATTCTGTTGCACGACCTAAACCATTCTAGTCGTCGACGCGGGCCCGGAATGATCTCCAGCCTGGTGAGGCGCTCTGGCAGAAAGATCACCAACTCGTGAGGCTGTGGCTCACCGTTCCCCGGGATACCGGACCTGCCTCGGCGGGGCCCGTGACCGCTAACGTTGTCTCGGTGCTCTCCCTGGTCTTCGATCCCTCTCCGGCGCGGCTGCCTCTGGCTGGGGTCGCCTCCCGGGTCCGTCCCCTGTGGGCGCTTCGCGGCCACGCCCCGCTCTCACTTCGGGAGATCCCCGATCCCGGGGCGCCAAGCCCGGAATGGGTCCGACTCCGAGTCCTGAGGGCCGGCATCTGCGGCTCCGACGTCACCCAGGCGCTGCTTCACGCCAGCTCCGACAACCCTCTCAGTGGGCTGGTCTCATTCCCCCACGTGCCCGGTCACGAGATTCTGGCCGAGGTCACCGACCCTGGAGCGTCCGGACGGCTGCCGGTCGGCGCCCAGGTCGCGGTGGACCCCTGGCTGGGATGCGTGGCGCGGGGGCTGGTCCAGCTCTGCCCGGCCTGCCAGGCGGGATTCCCCCCGCACTGCGCGGCGGTCCTCGACGGCGGTCCCTGGGGTCCGGGCAGGGGCATGCATCTGGGCAATGTCCGCGATCTGCCGGGCGGGTTCGGGCCCGCCATCTACGCCCACCCCAGCCAGCTTCACCCCCTGCCGCCTGGGCTGCGCCCGGAGCGGGCGGTGTTGGCCGATCCCCTGGCGGTGGGCCTGCACGCGGTGGACTTGGCGCCCGACGAGCCAGCCGGGCCGGTCCTGGTGCTGGGGGCGGGCACCATCGGGCTCTCCCTGGCCCTGGCCGCCCGGACCCGGTGGCCGGCAGCTGACCTTCTGGTCACTAGCGCCTGGGAGCACCAAAGGGAACTCGTCTCCCGGCTCGGGGCCGTGCCGGCTCCGGTCGCCTCGACTGCGGTGGTGGCGTTGCTGGCGGCGCGGACCGGGGCTCGGCTGGCCCGGCCCTGGCGGGGCGGGCAGTGGTGCGTCGGGAGCGGAGCCGCGCTGGTGTTGGACTCCATCGGCAGCCCCGCCACCATGGAGCTGGCCCTGCGGGCGCTGGCTCCGGGCGGGACAGTGGTCAGGGTGGGGGTGGCCCAGCCAGCCCGAACCGAGACCACCCTCGCCTACTACAAGCAGGCCCGGGTGCTGGGCTCGAACGGCTACGGGCGGAGCCGGCTGGCAGCTGGCTCGCCGCACCTGTTGGACCTTGCGCTGGGCCTGCTGGCCCAAAGCACGGCTGATGGCTGGCTCACCCACGTCTTTCCCCTCAGCCGCTGGCGGGAGGCGTTCCAGGCGGCCGCCAGGCCAGACCGAAGCCGGGCCATCAAGGTCACTCTGCAGCTTGAGGAGGGATGGTCGAGATGATGATCGCCGAGGCCAGCGCGATGGTCGACGCTCCCCTGGACCGGGTTCGGGAGGCGGTGCTGGATCCCAACGCCTACATTCAGGGCGGCACCAAGATCCAGGAGATGATCGTGGAGTCGCGCCAGGGCGACCAGCTGGTGGCTCGCATCAACGGTCACCTGGGCCCCTTCCGTTCCCACATCCGGGCCCGCTACACAGTCACCGAGGGAAGAGTCGACCTGGAGATGCTCTGGGGCCGCCTGCGCAACTTCCACGCCGTGTTCCTCCTCGAGCCCGGGCCGGAGGGCGTGCGGCTCACCCACCGGGAGGAGTACGACTTCGGCTACGGTCCGCTGGCACCACTTTTGGACCTCGGCCTGAGGCGCTGGGCTCGGCTGAGCGTGGAGGCCGAGGTCAGGGCTCTGAAGCTGGCCGCCGAGAGCGCTACCTGAGGTCAGGTTTGGCGCCATCGCGGCGCGGGCAGACTCCAAGTCGGCAGCCGGGCCGGGCCCGACCTACCTGCCAGCATTTGGAGTTCAACCTGTGAGCGTAGATAATCCAACGCCGGAAGCCGCCTCCGCCCCGCCCCAGGGTGGGCCTCCTGAGGCGGGCGAGTCCATCGAGACCATGCCCCTGGTGCCGCTGCGGGACAACGTCGTCCTGCCCCACCAGCTGGCCCCCCTGGGCGCCGGCCGGGACCGCTCGGTGGCCAGTCTGGAGGCCGCCGTCGCGGCCGAGGGGAAGGTGGTGCTGGCGGTGCAGCGCCAGAGCGACCTCGACGAGGTCGGCCTCGGGGACGTGTACCAAATCGCGACCGTGGCGCAGATCGGAGCTTTCCGGCGCGGCGCGGCCGGGGCCCAGGTGCTCGTCGAGGGCCAGCGCCGCGTCCGCATCCTCGAGCTGGAGGTGGGCGAGCAGTGGATCGCCAAGGTGGTGGCGATCCCCGAGGTCGAGCCCCAGGGGGCCGAGATCGAGGCCCTGACCGGCTCGGTGCGGCAGCTGTTCGCGGATTACGCCGGTGCGGGGGCCCAGGTGGCGCCCGAGCTGGCGGTGGCGGTGGCCCGGGCCAAGGAGCCCAGCAAGGTCGCAGACCTGGCCGGGACCGCGCCCGACCTGGACCCCAGGGACCGGATCGCGCTGCTCCAGGAGGTCGACGTCGAGCGCCGGCTGCGGGCTCTGATCCCGCTCCTGGCCCGCCAGTCTGAGGTCGCCCAGCTGCGCAGCAAGATCCAGCAGGACGTGGCTCAGACCATCAACCAGGGCCAGCGGGAGGCCATCCTCAGGGAGCAGCTCAAGGTGATCCGCAAGGAGCTGGCGGACCTGGGTGGCGAGAGCGGCACCGAGGAGGACCTCAAGGAGCGCATCGAGGCGGCGGGCATGCCGGACGCGGTGCGGCAGCGCGCTCTCAAGGAGCTGGATCGCATGGAGGCGACGCCCAGCGCCTCGCCCGAGGTCGGGATGCTGCGCAACTATCTGGACTGGTTGGTGGAGCTGCCCTGGGGCGACGCTGGCGAGGAGCGGGTGGAGATCCAGGAGGCGGCTCGGATTCTGGACGAGGACCATTACGGGTTGCCCAAGGTCAAGGAGCGGATCCTGGAGTGGATGGCGGTCCGGCAACGGGTCCTGGAGCACCGCGCCGGCCAGCCTCAGGCGGAGCCGGAGGAGGGAGGCAAGCCCCAGTTCACCCTGCAGACCCCGATCCTTTGCTTCGTGGGCCCCCCTGGGGTGGGCAAGACCTCCCTCGGGCGCAGCATCGCCCGCGCGCTCGGGCGCAAGCTGGTCCGGGTCTCGCTGGGTGGGATCCGCGACGAGGCGGAGATCCGCGGCCACCGCCGCACCTACATCGGAGCCCTGCCGGGCCGCGTCATCCAGGCCATGAAGCAGGCCGGGTCCAAGAACGCGGTCATGATGCTGGACGAGATCGACAAGGTCGGCCTGGACTTCCGCGGCGACCCCTCGGCCGCCTTGCTCGAGGTGCTCGACCCGGAGCAGAACCGGGAGTTCTCCGACCACTACCTGGAGGTCCCCTACGACCTCTCCCAGGTGCTCTTCATCACCACCGCCAACGTCATCGACACCATCTCGCCGCCGCTGCGCGATCGGATGGAGATCATCCGCATGACCGGGTACACCGAGGAGGAGAAGCTGGGCATCGCCAAGGAGCACCTGGTGCCTCGCCAGCTGGCCCAGCACGCCCTGGCCACCGAGGAGGTCGAGATCTCCGACGAGGCGCTGCGTCTCTTGATCCGCAACTACACCCGAGAGGCCGGGGTCCGCGGCCTGGAGCGTCAGATCGCCCAGGTCATGCGCAAGGTGCCCCGCCGGCTGGTGGAGAACCCGGAGCTGACCCGGATCGAGGTCGGACCCGCGCAGCTCATCGACTACCTCGGCCCGGCTCGCTTCGACACCGTCGAGGCCGAGCCCGAGGACCGGGTCGGGGTCGCCACCGGGGTGGTGGTGTCAGAGGTGGGCGGGGACCTGGTGACGGTCGAGGCCCTGGCCATCGAGGGCCGTCCCGAGCTGCAGCTTACCGGCCAGATCGGAGACGTGATGCAGGAGTCGGCACGGGCGGCGCTCTCCTGGGTGCGGGTCCACGGCCCCGACCACGGGGTACCCAGCAACTTCTTCGATGATCACGCGGTCCACATTCACGTGCCCGCCGGCGCCATCCCCAAGGACGGGCCGTCGGCCGGGGTCACCCTCACCACGGTACTGGTCTCGGTGGCCAGCGACCGCCCGGTCCGGCACGACCTGGCGATGACCGGCGAGGTGACCCTGCGCGGTCGCGTCCTGCCCATTGGCGG
>Ga0307374_10003163_pt1 | contig 28404 bp, 26 predicted proteins | sample OX3MG_FD_202532 | JGI IMG/M metagenome (GOLD analysis project Ga0307374, IMG submission 202532) | Soil microbial communities from Risofladan, Vaasa, Finland - OX-3 | ecosystem: Environmental > Terrestrial > Soil > Coastal area > Acid sulfate soil | place: Finland: Risofladan, Vaasa | collected... | reverse complement strand
GCGCTCAAGCGCGCCGAGGAGGCGCGCGCCAAGGCGCAGGACAAGCAGGAGATCGCGGCGGTGGAGGGCGAGCTCGCGATGCTCGCCGCGCAGCTTGCCGCGATACGCCGCCTGCGCAAGAAGTAGTACGCGCGCGATGCGACAATGAGAGGGGCAGCCGCGGCTGCCCCTCTTGCTTTGCGGGGACACACGATGACCGAGAGCTTCGACCTGCTGGTGATCGGCGGCGGCATCAATGGCGCCGGCATCGCGCGCGACGCCGCCGGGCGTGGGCTCTCAGTGCTGCTCGCCGAGAAGGACGACCTCGCCGGCGCCACCTCGTCGTGGTCCTCCAAGCTGATCCACGGCGGATTGCGCTACCTCGAGCTGTACGAGTTCCGGCTGGTGGCCGAGGCTCTTGCCGAGCGCGAGGTACTGCTGAGGGTGGCCGACCACCTGGTGTGGCCCGCCCGTTTCATCATGCCGCACGTGCCCGAGCTGCGGCCCCGCTGGATGATCCGCGTCGGCCTGTTCATGTACGACCACCTCGGTCGCCGCAGCACGCTGCCGGGCTCGCACGCGGTGCGGCTCGATGCCCCGCCCTACGGCGCGGGCATCAAGGCGGGGTTTCGGCACGGCTTCGCCTACTCCGACTGCCGTGTGGACGACGCGCGCCTGGTGATCGCCAACGCGCACTCGGCGCGCGCGCTCGGCGCGGCGGTGCGCACGCGCACCGAATGCGTCTCGGCGCGTCGGCAAGGCGGCCTGTGGAGCGTGCAGCTGCGCGCGCTCGACGGCGCCCGGAGCGAGGTCTCGGTCCGCGCGATCGTCAACGCCGCCGGCCCCTGGGTGAAGCGCGTGCTGAACGAGCGCTTGGCGCAGCCCAGCCGAGAGGCGGTGCGGCTCGTCAAGGGAAGCCATATCGTGCTGCCCAGGCTGTACGCGGGCGAACACGCCTTCATCCTGCAGAACACGGACCGGCGCGTGGTTTTCATGATCCCGTTCGAGGAGCGCTACACGCTGGTCGGTACTACCGACGTGCCGGTCGACGAGCCCTCGCAGCCCGAGGCGAGCGCCGAAGAGGTCGAGTACCTGTGCCGCGCGGTCAACCGCTACTTGGCGAAGGCGGTGGGGCCGAGCGAGGTCGTATGGCGCTATGCCGGCGTGCGGCCGCTGTACGACGACGGCACCAGCGACCCCTCCGCGATCACGCGTGACTACACGCTGCGCATCGATGACGAAGGCGGCAGCGCGCCGGTGCTGTCGGTGTACGGCGGCAAGATCACCACCTATCGCTGCCTTGCCGAGCGCGCGCTGGAGAAGCTCGCGCCCTATTTCCCCGCCATGAAGCGGCCGTGGACCGGGAGCGCGCCGCTGCCGGGCAGCGGCTTCGGCGCGCCGGGCCGCGACGGCGCGTTTGCCGCGTTCGCTGCGCGCTATGCCGGCCTTCCACCGCAGATCTTGCACGCGGTATTCAGGCGCCACGGGTTGCTGGCGGCCGAGGTGCTGGGCGATGCGCGCGGCGCGTCCGACCTGGGCGAGGATTTCGGAGCCGGCCTATGCGAGCGCGAGCTGCGCTACCTCGTTGAGCACGAATGGGCACGCGGCGCCGAGGACATCCTCTGGCGCCGCACCAAGGCGGGACTGCATCTCGACGCGCACGCGCGGGAGCGCGTCGCACGTGCCCTGGGCCAGGCATGAGGCCGTTGACGGAGCTGCGTGACGCGCGCCGCTTGCGTGGCCTGCTGTTCGATATCGACGACACCCTCACCACCGAGGGCAGGCTCGGCGCCGAGGCCTATGCCGCGCTCGAGCGCCTGCATGGCGCGGGCCGCATTGCGGTGGCGATCACCGGCCGCCCCGCCGGCTGGTGCGACCACATCGCGCGCATGTGGCCGGTGGATGCGGTGGTGGGCGAAAACGGCGCCTTCTATTTCTGGTACGACCCGGGCGCGCGCCGCCTGCGCAAGCGCTATCACGATCCGGACCAGGTGCGCGCGCGCAATCGGGCGCGGCTGGATGAAATCGCCGGACGCATCCTTGCGGCGGTGCCCGGGAGCGCGCTGGCCTCGGACCAAGGCTATCGCGAGGCCGACCTGGCCATCGACTATTGCGAGGACGTGCCTGCCCTGCCGCTCGAGGCTGCCGAGCGCATCGCGCAGTTGATGCGCGCGGCGGGGCTCAACGCCAAGATCAGCTCGATCCACGTCAACGGCTGGTTCGGCGACTATGACAAGCTCACCATGGCCAAGACGCTGTTCGCGGAGCGGTTCGGCGTCGACCTGTCGAGCCGGCAGGCGGAATTCGCGTTCGCAGGCGACTCGCCCAACGACGTGCCCATGTTCGCCTTCTTCGAATGCTCGATCGGAGTGGCGAACGTGGCGCGCTTTGCCGGGCATCTCGCCGCCGCACCGAGGTACGTCACGCGCGCGGCGTCCGGGGCCGGCTTCGCCGAACTCGTTTCGCAGCTGATCGGAGCAAGCTGATGCACTGGTGGCCCGCTTACCTCTCGGTCGGCGTCACGGGCGCCCTCGTGAGCTTTCTCTCGAGCTGGCCTCCACGGCAGGCTACCTGTTCTCCGGCCTGCGCGTTGCGGCGTTGCCAGCGAGCACGCCTGGCCTCGTTTACTTGGCGGCGCTCGCCTTGGCGGCGGCGGCAAGCATGTTGACCGCCCCCTGGGGGGTGCGCGTCTCGCACCGGCTGCCGGTACGCAGGTTGCGCATGGTGTTCGCTTTGCCGCTGCTCGCCATTGTGCTGCGCATGCTGTTCACTCTGTGGTAATAAGGCGGCGAGCGTTCCTTGGAGGCTGGAAGAACCATGGCAGGACCACTTTCGCACATCCGTGTTCTCGACCTTTCGCGCGTGCTGGCCGCGCCGTGGGCCGGGCAGAACCTCGCCGATCTCGGCGCCGAGGTGATCAAGGTCGAGCGTCCCCGCAAGGGTGACGATGCGCGCGCCTTTGGCCCACCGTGGCTGAAGGACGCCCGCGGCGTGGATACCGGCGAGTCCGCTTACTTCGCCTGCGCCAACCGGGGCAAGAAGTCGATCACCATCAACCTCGCGGCCCCCGGTGGCCAGCGCGTCGTGCGCGAGCTGGCGGCGACGTGCGACGTGCTGCTGGAGAACTACAAGCCCGGCGACCTGGGGCGCTACGGCCTGGGCTATGACGACCTCCGAAAGGTGAATCCGCGGCTGGTGTACTGCTCGGTCACCGGTTTCGGCCAGACCGGCCCGTACCGCGACCGGCCCGGCTACGACTTCATGATCCAGGGCATGGGCGGGCTGATGAGCGTCACGGGCGAGCGCGACGAGCTTCCCGGCGGCGGGCCGCAGAAGGCGGGCATCCCGATCGCCGATATCATGACCGGAATGTACGCGACGGTCGCAGTCTGCGCGGCGCTCGCACACCGCGCCGAAACCGGGACCGGGCAGCACCTGGATCTGGCGTTGTTCGACACGCTGGTAGCAGTACTGGCGAACCAGGGCGCCAACTATCTCGCAACCGGGGTCTCGCCGCGACGGCTCGGCAACGCGCACCCGAATATCGTGCCCTACCAGACTTTCAAGACCGCGGACGGGGACGTGATTCTCGCCTGCGGGAATGACAACCTGTTCCGGAAGTTCTGCGAGGTGGCGCAGTGCCGGCAGCTCGCCGCCGACGAGCGCTTCGCCACCAACGACAAGCGCGTCGAGAACCGCGCCGCGCTGACGCAGATCCTGAACGGCGTTTTCCAGGCGCGCACGACGCGCGATTGGACCGCGGCCCTGGAAGCCGCAGGCGTGCCGAACGGCCCAATTAATTCGCTCGAGCAGGTCTTCCGCGAGCCGCAGGCGATCGCGCGCGGCCTCAGGATGGAACTGCCCCACCCGCTCGCCGGAAAGGTGGCGCTGGTGCGAAGCCCGATGCGCTTCTCCGAGACGCCGCTCGACTACGAAGTCCCGCCGCCCCTGCTGGGCCAGCACACGGACGAAATCCTGCGCGAGCTGCTTGGCAGGAGCGATGCCGACATCGCGGCGCTCCGCGCCGACAGCGCGATTTGAGCTGCGCTCGGCGTCGCCGCCGCCGGCAAGCAACGCCTCGATTTCCGCCGGAGCAATGCCGAATCTCGTTCATGGTGCCGCGAGCCCGATTTCTCGGCGCATGTCATCCTGCGGCCAGGCGCAACGCGACGATGGCCAGGGAGCCGGCGACGACGCCGACGAACAGATTCCTGCGCGTCAGCAGGAAATAGGCCCCGAGTGCCACGGCGCTCGCGCCCAGCCGCTCGGCGAGGCTTGCACCGGAGATCGCACCGGTCGGCAGGAGGAGGATCTGGGCAATCAGCCCGGCGATCATCGCGAAGGCGACGCACGAGGCCCAGCGGAAGGCCTCCCCGCGGGTGTCCAGCCGGCGGGCGAGCGCTACGCCCAGGCCGCGCCAAAGGTAGGTCGCGGCCCAGCACAGGATCACCAGCGGGGCGAACTCACGCACGGCGCAATCCCCGGTCGAGTGCCCAGGCCAAGGTGCCCCCACCGAGCCCGCAGGCGAGCAGGCTCCAGTCGGGCCAGGCGAGCAGCGCGAGCGGCCCGGCGACCGCCCCCACGGCGATCGACAGCGCGACCAGCCGCTCGCGCACGCCGCCGAGCAAGATCAGCAGGTAATACATCGGCGCAAGGAAGGCGAGACCGAGCATGGCGAGCGGCGTGAGCTGGTCTGCGACGACGTAACCCATCGCCGTCGCCGCCGCGGAGGCCGCGCAGCAGACCGCCGCGAAGCCGGTCAGCCAGGGGAGGCGCTCGGACCGCGGCATCTCTGGAAAACGCAGGAGCGCCATGCTCCAGCCGGTCATCGCCAGAAGCTGCGCCGCGCCGTAGTAGTGCCAGTCGTGATAGCGCTCGTGGCGCAGCATGGGCATGAGCGTCGCCGTCATCGGCAGGAAGCGCGCCGAAGACAGCGCGACCGAGAGGACGACCGCGATCAGCGGCGCCCCGGCCGCGTGCATCTCGAGCAGGATGAGCTGCCCGGGAAGCGCCCAGATCACCACGGTGGAGAGGGCGGCGCCCGCGACCGGGATTCCGTGCCCGGCCGCCAGGGCGCCGAATCCGAGATAGCCGGCCGCGAGCGTGGCGGCGGGAATCGACGCCGCCTCGCGCATGCCCCGCGTGAAGGCTGCCTGGCTCATCTTAGGCGGCGAGCGCCGCGCCGGAAGCGACCAGGGCCTCGATCTCGCCCTCGGCGAAGCCGAATTCCGCCAGCACCTCGCGCGTGTGCTGGCCGAGCAGCTCCGCGGCCCGGGTGACCTTGCCCGGAGTCGGTGAGAACTTGATCGGCAGCTCGCGCACCGCGGTCTGCGGGTGCGCGAGCATCTGCGCGATCGAGTGGGTCGGGCCGGCCATGATCTGCGCCAGCTCGAGCACCTTCATTCCCGCAAGAGGCCCCATCGCCGACGTCCTCCCACCTCAGACCTGGTGCTGCACTTCGCGCGCGGCCTCCACATGCCCGCGCGCGAAGCTCTCGTGGTAGCGCTCGATGCGCGCCAGGTCGTAGACGTAGTTCACCATCAGCCCCCAGGATTCCCGCAGGCCCCGGCCCGAGCCGTTGGCGAGATAATTGAGCCGCTCGATGCGCGCCCCGTTGTTGAGGTGGAAGCGCGCGACCGGGTCGCCGCCCGCCTCGCGCTCACCGGAGCGCAGCAGGTACTGGGCGCCGAGCCTGAGCAGCGCCTCGCGCTGCGGCTTGCCCGCAGCCTGGAGCGCGGCGAGCGCCGGCGCCTCGCGCAACTCGCCGAACGCGGTCTGCAAAGTCGCTCGCGCGGCCTCCGCGCGGGCGCTCGCCTCGCTGCGCTGCGCGGCGGCGTCCAGTCCCGCGCCCGCGCGCAGCCACGCCGCGAAGCCCGGCATCGGCGACAGGGTGCAGAACTGATTCAATCGGGGAAACTCCCCCTTGAGCCTTTCGCAGACCTGCTTGATGAGGAAATTGCCGAGCGATACGCCGCGCAGCCCCGGCTGACAGTTCGAGATCGAGTAGAACACCGCGCAGCGCGCGCGCTCCGGTCGCACCTCCGAGGGCGCGTCCGCGAGCAGCGGCTCGATCGACTCGGGCATGGCGTCGGTGAGTGCCACCTCGACGAAGATAAGCAGGTCCTCGGGAAGCGCCGGGTGCAGGAACGCGAAGCAGCGCCGGTCGGGCTCGAGGCGCCGGCGCAGGTCGGCCCAGTCGCGGATCGCGTGCACTGCCTCGTGCCGGATGATCTGCTCGAGCAGCCGCGCCGGCGAGCCCCAGTCGACGCGCACCAGGTTGAGGAACCCGGGGTTGAACCACGAAGCGAGCAGGTGCCGCAGGTCGGCGTCGACCGCTGCGAGCTCGGGCTCGCGCTTGAGCTCGCGCAGCAGTTCGCTGCGCATCGCGAGCAGCATGGCGGTGCCCTCGGGCGCGCGGTTGATCCGGCGCATCAGCTCCTGGCGCGGCGGCTCGGCGACCTCGAGCAGCGGGAGCAGGGTCTCGGCCGAAGCCGCCTCGGCGTAGCGGCGTGCCTGCGCCAGGACCCGATCGGGATCGGGCGCGAATTCCTCGGCGAGGATGGCGAACAACTCGAGCCGCGCCGCGGCGCTCAGCGCGCGGTACTGCTCGATCAGGACGGCGGCGAACTTGACGCTGTTCGCCTCCCCGCGCTCGCTCAGCAGCGTACGGCAGGTTTCGCGCAGGGCGCGGACCGCGGAGGTCTCGCGGGCACGCTGGCGCGCCTTGCGCAGACGCTCAAACAGCGCTGCCTCCGCGGCGTAGCGCGCGGGCCGCAGGTGCGGCCGGCTCAGGGGCGACGCCTTCGGCACGGGACGCGGCGAGATACGCCATCGCCTGCTGTACGCCATCCTTCCTGATCGGCACCTCGGCGAGCGACAGGCCCATCTCGACGCCTGCCAGCGTACCCATCAGCATCAAATCGTTGAAGTCCCCCAGATGCCCAATGCGAAACACCGTGCCGGCGAGCTTGCCGAGCCCCGTGCCGAGGGACAGATCGAAATGCTCGAGGATCAGCTTGCGCACGCGGTCGGCATCGTGGCCGGCCGGCAGCAGCACCGCGGTGAGCGAGGCGGAGTATTCGGCCGGGTTCTTGGCCAGCACTTCCAGGCCCCAGGCGCGCACTGCGCGCCGTGTGGCCTCGGCGTGGCGCCGATGGCGCGCGAAAACCTGCTCGAGCCCCTCCTCCTCCAGCAGCATCTTGAGCGCCTCGCGCAGCCCGTAGAGCAGGTTGGTCGCCGGAGTATAGGGAAAATAGCCCGCCTTGCCGCTGGCGAGCATCTCGTCCCAGGCCCAGTAGCTGCGCGGCAGCCTCGCCGTCTTCGAGGCGGCGAGCGCCTTGGGCGAGATCGCGTTGAACGACAGCCCCGGCGGCAGCATCAAGCCCTTCTGCGAGCCGGCCACCGTCACGTCGACGCCCCACTCATCGTGGCGATAGTCGATCGAGGCGAGCGAGGAGATGGTGTCCACCATGAACAGCGCGGGGTGCCCAGTGGCGTCGATCGCCTTGTGCACTTCGGCGATGCGCGACGTGACGCCGGTGGAGGTTTCGTTGTGCACCACGCACACGGCCTTGATCCCGCGTTCCTTGTCGTCGCGCAAGCGCTGCGCAATCGCCCCCGGGTCGGCGCCGCTGCGCCAGTCGCCCGCAATGACCTCGGTCTGCAAGCCGAGGCGCGTGGCGAGTTTCTGCCACAGGGCTGCGAACTGGCCGGTTTCGCACATCAGCACCCGGTCCCCGGGCGAAAGGGTGTTCGCGAACGCGGCCTCCCAGGCGCCGGTTCCCGAGGCGGGATAGATCACGACCTCGGACGCGGCGGTCTTGAACACCTGCTTCATGCCTGCGAGGACTGCCTTACCGAGCTCCGCGAACTCGGGTCCACGGTGGTCGATGGTCGGCGAATCGATCGCGCGCAGCACCCGGTCGGGCACGTTGGTGGGCCCTGGAATCTGCAGGAAATGTCGGCCAGCGCGTCTCGTCATAAGCGCCTCCCCGTCAATTTTGCATGCAAAATACCTTATGTCGCGCAGAAACCTGGCAAGACCTTGCGCTGACCGGACAATTTTTGTATTATGCATGCAAAATATGGCTTAGGCAATGGGCTCAGTCGAAACGCTCACCAGCCCTCGCATCGGCCGCCGGCCGCTGCACGAGGAAGTGGTCGACCAGCTGCGCGACCTGATCGTGCAGGGGACGCTCGTGCCCGGGGCGCGCCTGAACGAGCGCGTGCTGTGCGGGCGCTTCGGTATCTCGCGCACCCCGTTGCGCGAGGCGATCAAGCTGCTCGCCAACGAGGGGCTGGTCGAGTTGCTGCCCAACCGCGGCGCGATCGTGGCCAGCATTCAGCCCGAACGGCTGGCCGAAACGCTGGCGGTGATGGGGGCGCTGGAAAGTCTGGGCGGCGAGCTCGCCTGTCGCAACGCGAGCGACGCGCAGATCAGCGAAATCCGCGCGCTGCACTACGAGATGCTCGCGCACCACGCGCGCGGCGACCTCGCCGCGTACTTCAAGTACAACCAGCAGATCCACCTCAAGCTGGTCGAGGCCGCGGGCAACGCGGTGCTGCTGCACACCTACCGCCAGCTCAACACCAACGTGCGCCGCGCGCGCTACATGGCGAACCTGTCCAAGGAGCGCTGGAACGCGGCGGTCGCCGAGCACGAGGAAATTCTTGCCGCGCTCGCGGCGCGCGACGCGGAGCGCCTGAAGCAGTTGTTGCGCGATCACCTGGCGGGCAAGCTGGCGAGCGTTCTCGCCGCGCACGGCTCGCGCGCGGCCGCATGACATGAACGCCCCGCTGGCGGGGGCCCGGGCTGACGCCGACCCGATTCCGCCCGCGCGGACGCGGCCGGGAGACAGCACGCTTGCGGCGCGCCTCGCGCGCGAAGTCGACGGCGAGGTGCTGTTCGATGCCGCGAGCCGCGGCCGCTACTCGACCGACGCGTCCATCTACCAGATCGAGCCGATCGGCGTGGTGGTGCCGCGCAGCGAAGAGGCGGCCCGCGTCGCCGTCGCGGTCGCCGCCGACGCGGGCGTGCCGATCCTGCCGCGCGGCGCCGGCTCATCGCAGTGCGGCCAGACGGTCGGCGCGGCGCTGGTCATCGACCACTCGAAACATCTCAACGGTCTGCTCGAGGTCGATGCCGAGCGGCGCCGCGCGCTGGTGCAGCCCGGGATCGTGCTCGACCAGCTGAATGCCCGCCTGCGCCCGCATGGCCTGTGGTACCCGGTCGACGTCTCCACCGGCGCCCAGGCGACGCTGGGCGGCATGGCGGGCAACAACTCCTGCGGCTCGCGCTCGATCGCCTACGGCAACATGGTGCACAACGTGAGCGCGATCGACGCGCTGCTCGCGAGCGGCGAGCGCTGGCGCTTCGGCCCGATCCCGGAGGTGCTCGACGAGCGAGCCGGCCCGCCGGCCTACGTCGCGCTGCTGGCGAAGCTGCGCGCGCTCTATGAGGGCGAAAAAGACGAAATCGCGGCGCGCTTCCCCAAGCTGCTGCGCCGCGTGGCGGGCTACAACCTGGATCACCTCGGCCCCCCGCACGCCAACGCCGCGCATCTGCTGGTCGGCTCGGAGGGCACACTCGCGTTCTTCGAGCGGCTCGAGCTCAAGCTCGCCGCTTTGCCGGCGGCGCGTGCACTCGGCGTGGTGCACTTCCCGCGCTTCTACGCCGCCATGGACTGCGCCCGCCACATCGTCAAGCTCGGGCCCTCCGCCGTGGAGCTGGTCGACCGCACCATGATCGAGCTGGCGCGCGGCAACGCCGCGTTCGCGAAGACCGTGGCGCAGTTCCTGCGCGGCGAGCCCGACGCGATCCTGCTGGTGGAGTTCTCGGGCGAGGATCGCGCCGCGCAGGCGGCGCAGCTCGGGCGTCTGGTCGAGCTGATGGGGGACCTGGGGCTGCCGGGCAGCGTGGTCGAGGTGACCGATGCGCGGCTGCAGCGGGACGTCTGGGAGGTACGCAAGGCCGGCCTCAACATCATGATGTCGATGAAGGGCGACGGCAAGCCGGTGTCGTTCATCGAGGACTGCGCGGTGCCGCTCGAGCACCTGGCCGAGTACACCGAGCGGCTCACGCAGGTGTTCGCGAAGCACGGCACGCGCGGCACCTGGTACGCGCACGCCTCCGTGGGCTGCCTGCACGTGCGCCCGGTGCTCGACATGCGCCGCGACGGAGCGGTGAAGATGCGCGCCATTGCCGACGAGGCGAGCGCGCTGGTCAGGCAGTTCAAGGGCGCCTACTCGGGCGAGCACGGCGACGGGCTGGTGCGTTCGGAGTGGATCGCGCCGTTTCTCGGACCGCGGCTCACGGCCGCGCTCGCCGAGGTGAAGTCCTGGCTCGATCCGAGGGGCCTGATGAACCCGGGCAAGATCGTGGCACCGCCCAGGATGGACGACCGCACGCTGTTCCGCTACAAGCCCGGCTACGCGGCCGCGCTGCCCGGGTCGGCGCTCGACTGGTCGGAATGGGAGCCTGCGCCCGAGGACCGCGGCGCCGGTTTCGCCAAGGCGGTCGAGATGTGCAACAACAACGGCCACTGCCGCAAGTTCGACGCCGGTACCATGTGCCCCTCGTTCCGGGTGACGGGCGACGAGCGGCACGTCACCCGCGGCCGCGCCAACACGCTGCGGCTGGCGCTGTCCGGTCAGCTCGGTCCGGATGCCTTCACTTCGGCTGCGGTGAAAGACGCGCTCGATCTGTGCGTGTCGTGCAAGGGCTGCAAGCGCGAGTGTCCGACCGGCGTGGACATGACGCGCATGAAGATCGAGTTCCTGGCGCAATACCGCAGGCGCCACGGTCCGACGCTGCGCGAAAGGCTGGTCGCCTACCTGCCCCACTACGCGCCGCTCGCCGCGCGCCTCGCCCCGCTCGCCAACCTGCTGCAGTCGCTGCCCGGGTGGGCGCGCAGCGCCGGAATCACGGCCCAGCGCCCGCTGCCGAAATGGCGCCAAGACCGCTTCGTGGACCGCGTGCGCACGCTCTCGGGCCGGCGCGAGGTGGTGCTGCTCGTCGACACCTTCAACCGCCACTTCGAGCCCGAAAACGCGCGCGCCGCGATCCGCGTGCTGCAGGCCGGCGGCTATCGCGTGCACGTGGCCGCTCCGGCGCGCGAGCGCGAGCGGCCGTTGTGCTGCGGGCGGACTTTCCTCGCGGCCGGCCTGCTCGAGCAGGCGAGGCTCGAGGCGCGGCGCATGATCGCCGCCCTCGGGCCCTACGTCGAGCGCGGCACGCCGGTACTCGGGCTCGAGCCCTCGTGCCTGTACACGCTCAAGGACGAGTACCACGCTCTCCTTCCGGGGCCGGAGACGCAGGCGCTCGGGCGCCAGGTGCTGCTGTTCGAGGAGTTCCTGGCGCGCGAGGCGGACGCCGGGTGGCTGGCGCTCAAGCTCAAGCCGCTGGCCGCCGAGGCGCTGCTGCACGGCCACTGCCATCAGAAGGCCTTCGGCGCGATGCCGGCGATCGAGCGCACTCTTCGCCTGGTACCGCAGCTGCGCCTCACGGCGATCGAATCGAGCTGCTGCGGCATGGCGGGCGCGTTCGGCTACGAGGCCGAGCACTACGAGGTGTCGATGAAGATGGCCGAGGCGAACCTGCTGCCTGCGGTGCGCGGGGCGCCGGCGGACGCCCTGATCGTCGCCGACGGCACCAGTTGCCGGCACCAGATCGCCCACGGTTGTGGCCGCGGCGCGCTGCACGTCGCGCGCGTGCTCGAGCGCGCGCTGGCCTGAAACTTCAGCGCGGCGTCAGGACTTCGGCCGGCGCAGCGTCCACAGCCACAGCGCCACCCCGGCGACGATCATCGGCAGGCTGAGCCACTGGCCCATCGTGAGCCCGAGCGCGAGGAAGCCGAGGAAGCTGTCCGGCTCGCGTGCGAACTCGGCAAGGAAACGGAACACGCCGTAGCCCATGAGAAACAGCGCCGAGACCTGGCCGCGCGGCCGCGGCTTGGCCGAGAAGCGCCACAGGATGATGAACAGGGTGACGCCTTCCAGCGCGAACTCGTAGAGCTGCGACGGATGCCGCGGCAGCGGGCCGGCGCCCGGAAATACCATGCCCCAGGGCAGGTCGGTGACCCGGCCCCACAGCTCGCCGTTGATGAAGTTGCCCAGGCGCCCCGCTGCCAGCCCGACCGGCACCAGCGGCGCGACGAAATCCATCAGCGCGAGCCAGTTGACCCGAAAGCGCCGCGCGACGAATGCCATGGCCACGAGCACGCCGAGAAAACCGCCGTGGAAGGACATGCCGCCGTGCCAGACCTCGAAGATTTCCAGCGGGTGCGCGAAGTAGTACTCGGGCTTGTAGAACAGGACGTAGCCGAGCCGTCCACCCAGGATCACACCCAGCACCGCGTAGAACAGCAGGTCGTCGAACTGAGCACGCGTGACCGGCGCGAAGCCGCGCGCGATGCGCCGCATGCCGAGCCACCAGCCCGCGCCGAAGCCGGTCAGGTACATGAGCCCGTACCAGCGGATTTGCAGCGGTCCGAGCGAGATCGCGACGGGGTCGAATTTCGGGTAGATCAGCACGGTGAGGGCGTGGCGCCGGGTATAGAATCCGGGCGCATTAGAACATACCGCAGCGACCGAAGGAGCCTTTCATGCCGGACAACCGCCGCAGCCGTCTGATCACCCAGGGCGTGGCGCGCTCGCCCAACCGTGCGATGCTGCGCGCCGTCGGATTCAAGGACGGCGATTTTGACAAGCCGATCGTCGGCGTGGCCAACGGCCACTCGACGATGAACCCGTGCAATGCCGGCATCCAGCCGCTGGTCGATCGCGCGATGGCGGCGCTCGAGCAGGCCGGCGCCAAGCCCCAGGTGTTCGGCTTCCCGACGGTCACCGACGGCATCGGCATGGGCACCGAGGGCATGAAGTACTCGCTCGTGTCGCGCGAGGTCATCGCCGACTCGATCGAGGTCGCGGTCAACGGCCAGATGATGGACGGCGTGCTGTGCGCGGGCGGCTGCGACAAGAACATGCCCGGCAGCATGATGGCCATGGCGCGCATCAACGTGCCCGGGATCTTCGTCTACGCCGGCACCATCAAGCCGGGATTCTGGAAGGGACAGAAGCTCACCATCGTGAGCCCGTTCGAGGCGGTCGGCGCGTTCACCGCCGGCAAGATGTCGCAGGAGGACCTCGACGGCATCGAGCGCAACGCCTGCCCGTCGGTCGGCGCCTGCGGCGGCCAGTACACCGCCAATACGATGTCCTCGTCGTTCGAGGCCCTCGGCATGAGCCTGCTCGGCTCCTCGCAAATGGCTTCGCCGGATGCGGAGAAGGCGGACTCGGCCGCCGAGTCGGCGCGCGTGCTGGTGCACGCGGTGCACAACAACCTCAGGCCGCGCGACATCATCACGCGCAAGTCGATCGAGAACGCCATTGCCCTGGTGATGGCCACCGGAGGCTCGACCAACGCGGTGCTGCATTACCTGGCGATCGCGCAGGCGGCCGGCGTGCGCTGGACGATCGACGATTTCGAGCGCGTGCGCCGCAAGGTGCCGGTGCTGTGCGACCTGAAGCCCTCGGGGCGCTACGTCGCCACCGACTTCCACGCCGCGGGGGGCGTGCCTCAGGTGCTCAGGATGCTGCTCGTGCACGGGCTGCTGCACGGTGAGTGCATGACGATCACCGGCAAGACCCTGGCCGACCAGCTCAAGAACGTGCCCGACGCGCCGCGCGCCGACCAGGATGTGATCCGGCCGTTCGAGCGTCCGATGTACGCGCAAGGCCATCTGGCCATACTCCGGGGCAACCTCGCTACCGAGGGCTGCGTGGCGAAGATCACCGGCCTGAAGAAGACCTCGATCACCGGTCCCGCGCGCGTGTTCGATTCCGAGCCCGATTGCATGAAGGCGATCATGGCCAAGAAGATCAAGCCGGGCGACGTGATCGTGATCCGCTACGAGGGTCCCAAGGGCGGACCCGGAATGCAGGAGATGCTGGCGCCGACCTCGGCGCTCATCGGCCAGGGGCTGGGCGAGTCCGTCGGCCTGATCACCGACGGGCGCTTCTCGGGGGGCACCTGGGGCATGGTCGTCGGCCACGTAGCGCCGGAAGCCTACGTCGGCGGCACCATCGCGCTGGTGAAGAACGGCGACTCGATCACCATCGACGCCAGGAAGCGCCTGGTCCAGCTCGACGTGCCGGCGAAGGAGCTGGCCGCGCGCAGGAAGAAGTGGAAGGCGCCCAAGCCGCGCTATACCCGCGGCGTGTTGGCCAAGTACATGAAGCTGGTTTCGACCGCGTCCGTGGGCGCGGTCACCGACGAAGGCTAGTGTGCGCGCTCAGGCGATGCCGCCGCGCGCGCAGCGCTCGCGCAGCTCGCGCTTGAGCACCTTGCCGATCGCGCTGCGCGGCAGCTGATCGATCGCGTGCAGCGCCGCGAGGCGCTGCGTCTTGCCCAGGCGCGCATTGGCCCAGGCGAGCAGCTCCTCGGCGCGCACCGCGCCGGGCGCGCCGGGCACCACGAACGCTACCGGCGTTTCGCCCCAGCGCTCGGAGGGTACGCCGACCACCGCCGCGTCGACGACCGCGGGATGCTCGCGCAGCACCGCCTCGAGGTCACTCGGAAAGACGTTGAAGCCGCCCGAGATGATCATGTCCTTCCTGCGGTCGAGCAGCGTGAGGAATCCCTCGGCGTCGAAGCGACCGATGTCCCCGGTCCGGATGAAGCGCCTCCCGGCGGCATCGAACCACTCCGCCTGCGCCGTCGTCTCGGGCTGGTTGTGGTAGCCGGTCATCATGACGGGCGAGCGGCCGACCACTTCGCCGGTCTCGCCCGGCCCGAGCTCGCGCCCGGCGTCGTCGATCAGGCGGATGTCGTGTCCCGGGGCGGGCCGGCCCACCGTATGCAGCTTGTCCGGGTGCTGGTGCGCGGCCAGGATGCAGGTGCCGCCGCCCTCGGTCATGCCGTAGAGCTCGGTCAGCGCGCCGGGCCAGCGCCGCAGGACGTCGGCCTTGAGCGCGGCGGAAAAGGGCGCGCTGGTGCAGAACTTGGCACGGAACGCGGACAGGTCGTGGCGCCCGAACTCGGGCAGCGCCATGATGCGCTGGTACTGCACCGGCACCAGCATGGTGTGCGTAGCCCGGTGGCGCTCCGCGAGCGCGAGGTAGCGCGCCGCGTCGAACTTCGCCATCAGCACCACGCTGCCGCCGAGGGCGATCGCCGGGAAGAAACTCACCAGCGTCGTGTTCGAGTACAGCGGCGTGGCGAGCAGCGTCACGGCGCCCGGCTCGTAGCCCGAGATCCGGCCGCGCTGCACGTGCCCCCAGCGCATGCGGTGCGGCTGCACGATGCCCTTGGGGAGGCCGGTGGTCCCCGACGAGTAGATGATGTTGAACGGCCAGTCGGGCTGCACCGCGACCGGCGCGGGCACGCTGCCAGGTGGCGCGAGCCAGGCTTCGAGCGCGGCGCCAGCGCTCGAGGCGTCGAGCGCGATGCGCGGCACGGCGGTCCGTTCGCGCACCGGGTCGAGCGCCTGCGCCGCGGCGGCGTCGAGGAACAGCAGGCGGGCGCCCGAATCGGCGATCATGCCGGCAAGGCTCTCGCTGGTCGCGGAAGGCGCGAGCGGGGCCACGGCGACGCCGGCGCGCAGCGCGCCCAGAAACACCGTCGCGTACTCGGTCGAGTTCGCCGCGCACAGCGCGATGGCGTCCAGCGGCCGCAGGCCCGCGCGCTGCAGCGCGGCGGCGACACGGTCCATCGTGGCGTCGAGCGCGGCGTAATCGAGCCGGCGCTCGTCCTGCAGCAGCGCCGCGCGCTCGGGCTGGCGCCGCGCGTGCGCGCGGACCAGCTCGGCGAGGCTGCCGAATTCCTGCTCGAGGAGCGCTTCCGGGTGCATCGGATCAGGCGCGCATTGTACCGGCCGCGCGCCTCAGAAGCCCGAGCCGGGCTGCGCGAGGAAATCGCGCTCCTCGGGCGTGTCCCGCCGCCCGAGCGCGGCATTGCGGTGCGGAAAGCGTCCGAAGCGCTCGACGATCTCCCGGTGGCGCTCCGCGTAGCGGTAGACGTCGTGCGTCTCGGGGAACGCAGCGAGCGGCTGCATGAGCGCGCAGGCAAGGCGCTGGTCCTCGAGCGTCTCGGCGTGCTCGAACGGCAGGTAGAAGAACATCCGCTCCACCGGCAGTGCGTCGCGGTCGTGGCCGCGCGCGAGCGCCTCGCGCGCGGCTTCGCGCGCCGGCGCGTCGGAGACGAACGCGCGCGCCTCGCCGCGGAACATGTTGCGCGGAAACTGGTCGAGCAGCACGATCAGCGCGAGGCAGTCGCCGGCGGCGTGCCGCCAGGGCGAGAGCGCTCCGGCGGCCGCCTCCTCGTGCAGCGCGAGGAAGCACGTGCGAATCTCGGCGTCGAATTCGGCCGACTTCGCGAACCATTCCTTGCGGCGCGTGCCGTACTCGTTCCCGGCACCGAACCAGAAGCGCAAGACCTCGGCAGAGTGAGGGTCTTTCGTGGGCGGCATCGGTCGATCCTGCAATAATCGGTCGCCCGGAGCAACACCATGGCCAACCGCCTCGCGCGCGAGACATCTCCCTACCTGCAGCAGCACGCCGCCAATCCGGTCGACTGGTATGCGTGGGGGGAGGAGGCGCTCGCGCGGGCCGCGCGCGAGAACAAGCCGATCCTGCTCTCGGTGGGCTATTCGGCGTGCCACTGGTGCCACGTGATGGCTCACGAGAGCTTCGAGGACCCGGAGGTCGCGGCGCTCATGAACCGGCACTTCGTCAACGTCAAGGTGGACCGCGAGGAGCGGCCGGACCTGGACCAGATCTACCAGACGGCGCACCAGATGCTCGCGCAGCGCGGGGGCGGCTGGCCGCTGACGATGTTCCTGTCGCCCGATGGCACGCCGTTCTTCGGCGGCACCTACTTCCCGAAGAGCGCGCGCTACGGCCTGCCGGGATTCGGCGAGCTGCTCGAGCACATCGCCCGGATCTGGCGCGAGAAGCAGTCCGAGATCCAACAGCAGAATGAACAGGTCAGGATCGCGTTCACGCGCATGCTGCCGGAATCCGCGGCGCAGCGCCCCGAGCTCGGCGCCGCGCCGCTGCGCGCGCTGCTCGGTGACCTGCGCGCCGGCTTCGATGCGCGCCACGGCGGCTTCGGCCCGGCGCCCAAGTTTCCGCACGCGACCGATCTCGAGCTGTGCCTGCGCGAGTTCGCCCTGCACGGCGAGCGCGGCGCGCTCGAAATGGCCGACCTGACCCTCACCCGCATGTGCGAGGGCGGGATCTACGACCAGGTAGGCGGCGGCTTCTGCCGCTACAGCACCGACGAGCGCTGGCTGATTCCGCACTTCGAGAAGATGCTCTACGACAACGGGCCGCTGCTCGGGCTCCTGGCCGATGCCTGGCTCGCCACCGGCAGCGCGCTGTATGCGCGCTGCGCCGGGCAGACCGCGGGCTGGATGATGCGCGAGATGCAGTCGCCCGAGGGCGGCTACTACTCGTCGCTCGACGCCGACAGCGAGCACGAGGAGGGCAAGTTCTACGTGTGGCAGCGCGACGAGGTGCGCGCGCTGCTCGAGCCCGGCGAATGGCAGATCGCGGCGCCCTACTTCGGCCTCGAGCGCGACGCGAATTTTGAGGAGCGCCACTGGCACCTGCACGTCGCGCGCACGCTCGCGGACGCCGCCGGGCAGGCGCGGGTTCCGCTCGAGGAAGCCGAGCGGCGGCTGGCGACCGTGCGCGAGAAGCTGTTCGCCGCGCGCGAGCGGCGCGTGCGCCCGGGGCGCGACGAGAAAGTGCTCGTATCGTGGAACGCGCTCGCGATCCGGGGGATGGCGCGCGCCGGGCGCGTGTTCGGCCGGCCCGAATGGCTGGCTTCGGCGCGCCGCGCGCTCGAGTTCGTGCGCGCGACGATGTGGCGCGACGGCAGGTTGCTCGCGACCTACAAGGACGGGCGCGCGCACCTGAACGCTTACCTGGACGATTATGCGTTCCTCATCGCCGCCCTGCTCGAGCTGCTGCAGGCCGAGTTCCGGGTCGCCGACCTGCGCTTCGCACAGGAGCTCTCCGAGGTGCTGCTGGGGCAGTTCGAAGACCGCGACGCCGGCGGGTTCTTCTTCACCGGGCGCGACCACGAGCGGTTGCTGCACCGGCCGAAGCCCGGCCACGACAACGCCACGCCTTCGGGTAACGGCATGGCCGCCTTCGGGCTGCAGCGCCTCGCGGCGCTCACCGGCGAGCAGCGCTATGCGCGTGCTGCCGAGCGCACGCTGCAGCTGTTCTATCCGAGGGTGCACGAGCACCCCGCGGGGTTCGCCACGCTGGCGCTGGCGCTCGCGGAGGCGCTGGCGCCGCCGGCGACGGTGGTGCTGCGCGGGGCGTTGCCGCTGCTCGGGGCCTGGCAGGCGGCGCTCGCGCGCCAGTTCCTGCCCGATACCCTCGTGCTCGCCGTGCCTGACGGGGTACCGGGATTGCCGCCGTCCCTGGACAAGCCGACCCGGCCCGGTCCGGTCAACGCTTGGCTGTGCCGCGGCGTTACCTGCCTCGAGCCCATGGCCGATCTGGATGTCTTGCAAGCCGCTTGCAAACAGCCCGCCATGGGGTAGCATGCGGACTCTTTGTCGTCCGCGGACGGCCGAAATTCGTGATCATTTACCTGGATAGGAAGGAGCGGCAATGAAACGCTTTCTCTGGCCTCTCGCGCTGCTCGGAGTCGCCTTCGCGCTGTCTGCGCGCGCCGAGGAACCGATGGCGCTCGCGAAGAAATACGCCTGCCTCAGCTGCCATGCGGTGGATCACAAGCTCGTCGGCCCGGCCTGGAAGGACGTGGCAGCGAAGTACCGCGGCGAGAAGGATGCGGAAGCAAAGCTGATCGCCAAGGTCCGCCACGGCGGCTCGGGCGTATGGGGCACCATCCCGATGCCGCCCAACCCGACGCCCTCGGACGCCGAGCTGAAGCAGCTGGTGGATTTCATTCTGTCGCTCAAGTGACCTGAGGCGGACGGGCAGGCAGAGGGGCCGGGTGACCGGCCCTTTTTGTTTGCGCTGCCGTCTCTTCCCCGACCTCTGGCGCCCTCGCCGTACAGGGAGCGATCGAGCGGGCGCGCACCGGGCGGTGCGACGCTGACCAGGCGCTGACTCGGGTTGGGCTGCGCGGTATCATAGGCCGCCGCCGTGAGCGCTCGCTCCAGCACATTTCCCCGGAGGTTGCATGTCCCCTCTCAGCTTGCGCACCACGCTACTTGCCGCCGCGATCGTCCTCGGGCTAATTGGCTGCGGCGAGGGCAAGAAACCCGAGCCGAAGCCGCAGGCCGAGGCGGGCAAGGCTGCGCCGGCACCGACGCTCGACGTCAAGATCGGGCACGTCGCGCCGCTCACCGGCAGCATCGCGCATCTGGGCAAGGACAACGAGAACGGCGCGCGCCTGGCGATCGAGCAGGCGAACGCGGCGCACATCATGATCGGCGGCAAGCTGGCGCACTTCGAGCTGATCGCCGAGGACGACCAGGCCGACCCGAAAGTCGGCACCACCGTGGCGCAGAAGCTGGTCGACGAGAAGGTCGCGGGGGTCGTCGGACACCTCAACTCGGGAACAACGATCCCCGCCTCCGCGATCTACCACCAGGCCGGCATCCCGATGATCACCGGCTCGGCCACCAATCCGCAGCTTACCGAGCAGGGCTTCGACAACGTGTTCCGCGTGGTCGGGCGCGACGATCAGCAAGGCCCGGCGATCGCCAGCTACCTCGCCGCGACCGACAAGCCCAAGGTGGTCGCCGTGATCGACGACGCGACCGCTTACGGGGAAGGGCTCGCCGACCAGGTCGAGAAGACGCTCAAGGCCGAGGGCATCAAGGTGCTCGCGCGCGAGAAGGGCACCGACAAGACTACGGACTGGATGGCGGTGCTCACGCGCATCAAGGGCGAAAAGCCCGACGCGGTGTTCTACGGCGGTATGGACGCCACCGCCGGGCCGCTCATCAAGCAGGGCAGAGAGCTCGGTATCAAGGCGGTTTTCGCGTTCGGCGACGGCGCCTGCACCGAGGAAATGCACAAGCTCGGCGGCGCGGCGGCGGAGGGCATGCTGTGCTCGCAGGCGGGAATTCCGCCTCAGGCCGCGTCCAAGGCCTTCCTCGATGCCTACAAGGCGAGGTTCCACATGGACCCGATCCTGTACGCGCCGTTCACCTACGACGCAACGAACCTGCTGATCGAGGCGATGAAGGAAGCCGGCTCGGCCGAACCGGCCAAGTACCTGCCGTTCCTGCACAAGATCAAGTACCAGGGCGCGACCGGCGAGATCGAGTTCGACGCCAAAGGCGACCGCAAGAACGCCGAGATCACGATCTTCAAGATGAAGGACGGCAAAATCGATCCGATCGCCGTGGTGAAGGGGGGCAAGACGATGTCCTATGAAGAGTTCCTGAAAGGCGCGGCGGTCGGCGCGGGGGATACGCCGCCCAAGTAGCGGGCGGGCGGCGTTCGCAACGGCGCCTGCGGGCGCCGTTTTCGTTTCGGGGGCCCGCGCGCGCTTTGGCGCCAGGCGCGGGGTTTGCTAGTCTTGCGCGCAGATGGACATCTTCCTGCAGCAGATCATCAACGGTCTGACGCTCGGTGCCGTGTATGCGGTCGTGGCGCTCGGCTACACCATGGTGTACGGCATCATCCAGTTGATCAACTTCGCGCACGGCGAGGTGGTGATGATCGGCGCCATGGTCGCCTTTACGGTGATCAACGCGCTGGCGGGCTCGGGCTTGCCCGCGCTCGCGGTAGTGCTGATCGGCACCGGGTGCGCGGTTCCGGTATGCATGCTGGTCGGTTATGCCATGGAGCGGCTCGCCTACCGGCCGCTGCGGCGTGCGCCGCGGCTCGCGCCGCTCATCACGGCGGTCGGCGTGTCGATCATCCTGCAGAACGTCGCGCTGCTGGTCTGGAGCCGCAACGTGCTGGCCTTTCCGCAGATCATCGATCTGCGCATCTATCACGTGGCGGGCGCGCGAATCAGCAACGTGCAGGTCGCCATCATCCTGGTGTGCGTCGCGATGATGGCCGGACTCGCCGCGCTCGTGTACCGCACCCGGCTCGGCGCCGCGATGCGCGCAACCGCGCAGAACCCGCAGGTCGCCGGGCTGATGGGCATCGACATCAACCGTGTGATCGCCGCCACCTTCGCGATCGGCGCGGCGCTCGCGGCGGTCGCCGGCGTGATGGTGGGCACCTACTACGGCGTCGCGCAATACACGATGGGCTCGATCCTCGGCCTGAAGGCTTTTTCGGCAGCCGTGCTCGGGGGCATCGGCAACGTCCCCGGTGCGATGCTCGGCGGGGTGCTGATGGGCGTGGTCGAGGCGCTCGGCGCGGGCTACATCGGCAGCCTGACCGACCTGTGCCGCTACGGCTGGCTCGCGCGCCTCATCGGTCCGCGCTGCGCCGACGGCGGCCATTTCGTGCTATTCGGCTCCAACTATCAGGACGTGTTCGCATTCGCCGTGTTGATCCTGGTGCTCGTGTTGCGGCCCTCCGGCCTGCTCGGCGAGCGCGTCGGCGACCGGGCCTGAGGAGCACGGCTTGAAAATCCCGGGCAAGCGCCATCGCCTCGTGTTCTGGTCCGCGGTGGTGTTGGTTGCCGCGGTGCTCGTAGTGCTGCCGTTCGCGCTCACCCAGATCGGCACGGCCTGGGTGCGCATCACCAACCTGGCGCTGCTGTACGTGATGCTCGCGCTGGGCCTGAACATCGTGGTCGGCTTTGCCGGGCTGCTCGATCTGGGCTACATCGCGTTCTACGGCGTTGGGGCGTACACCTACGCGCTGCTCGCCAGCCCGCACTTCGGCCTGCACCTGCCATTCTGGGTCATCCTGCCTGTCGGGGCGGCGATCGCGGCGCTGTTCGGCGTGCTGCTCGGCGCGCCGACGCTCAAGCTGCGCGGCGACTACCTGGCGATCGTGACCCTGGGCTTCGGCGAGATCGTGCGCATCTTCCTCAACAACCTGTCGCGCCCGGTGAACATCACCAACGGGCCGCAGGGCGTGTATCGCATCGACCCGTTCCGCATCGACGGCTTCAGCTTCGCGACCAACCAGAAAATTCTCGGCCTGGAATTCAGCGGCCCGCTGAAGTACTACTACCTGCTGGTGCTGCTGGTCGCGCTCATCGTCGCGCTCAACCTGCGACTGCAGAATTCGCGCATCGGCCGCGCCTGGGAGGCGATCCGCGAGGACGAGATCGCGGCCCGTGCCATGGGTATCGACACCACCGGCCTGAAGCTGCTGGCCTACGCCATGGGCGCGAGCTTCGGCGGCATCGCCGGGGGGGTTTTCGCCGCGATCCAGGAGTTCATCTCGCCCGAGAGCTTCGTGCTGGTCGAGTCGGTCATGGTCGTGTCGATGGTGGTGCTCGGCGGCATGGGCAACGTGTGGGGCGTGGTGCTCGGCGCGCTGCTGCTGTCCTTCGTGCCCGAGATCCTGCGCTACTCGGTCGCGCCTGTGCAGCAGGCGCTGTTCGGGCGCACGTTGATCGCGCCCGAAGTGATCCGCATGCTGCTGTTCGGCTTCGCCATGGTGCTGGTGATGCTGTTCCGCCCGTCCGGACTGCTGCCCTCGGCGGTGCGCAAGCGCGAGTTCGCGGAGCGCGAATGAGCGAGCTGCTCGCCGCGACCGGCGTCGGCAAGCGCTTTGGCGGCGTGCAGGCGCTGGCCGACGTCTCGTTCGCGATCCGGCGCGGTGAGATCTACGGGCTGATCGGCCCGAACGGCGCCGGCAAGACGACGCTGTTCAACGTGCTCACCGGCATCTACGCGCCCGACAGCGGGTCGTTCGCGTTCGACGGCGTGAGGCTTGCGGGCCTCAAGCCGCATCAGGTCGCGGCGCACGGCATCGCGCGCACTTTCCAGAACATCCGCCTGTTCGCGAACCTCTCGGCGCTCGAGAACGTGATGATAGGGCGACACGTGCGCACGCGTGCGGGCGTACTTGGCGCGATCCTGCGCGACGCGCGCACCGTGGGCGAGGAGCGGGCCATCGAGAGGCGCGCGCTCGACCTGCTCGACTATGTCGGCATCCGTGCGCGCGCCAACGATCGCGCCGGCAGTCTGCCGTACGGGGACCAGCGGCGCCTGGAGATCGCGCGCGCGCTGGCGACCGACCCCAAGCTGCTCGCGCTCGACGAGCCGGCGGCCGGCATGAACCCGTCCGAGCGCCTGGCGCTCGGCCAGCTGATCGAGCGGATTCGCGCCGGCGGCCTCACTGTGCTGCTCATCGAGCATGACATGCGCCTGGTGATGAAGCTGTGCGACCGCGTCCTGGTGCTGGACTACGGCGAGCGCATCGCCGAGGGCCTGCCGGCCGAGGTGCAGCGCGACCCGAAAGTGGTCGAGGCATACCTGGGAGCGCCGGCGGCGTCATGAGGCTGCTCGAAGTGCGCGCGCTGGAGGTGCACTACGGCGGCATCCGTGCGGTGCGGGGCATCGATCTGCACGTGGACCAGGGGGAGCTGGTGTGCCTGATCGGCGCCAACGGCGCCGGCAAGAGCTCCACGCTGCGGGCGATCTGCGGGTTGCTGCATTCCTGCAGCGGCAGCGTGCGCTACTCGGGCGAGGAAATCGCGCACCTGCCGGTCCACGAGCGGCCGCGCCGCGGCCTGGTCATGGTGCCCGAGGGCCGCGGCATCTTTCCGCAGCTCACGGTGGCCGAGAACCTCGCGATGGGCGCCTATGCGCGGCGCGATGCCGAGGTGAAAAACGACCTCGAGCGCACCTATGCTCTGTTCGCCCGCCTCGCGGAGCGTCGCACTCAGACCGGCGGCACGCTGTCGGGCGGCGAGCAGCAGATGCTCGCCATCGGCCGTGCGCTGATGAGCCGGCCGAAGCTCCTGCTGCTCGACGAGCCCTCGATGGGGCTCGCCCCCCTGATGGTGGCCAGGATCCTGGAGATCGTGCGCCAGATCGCGCGCCAGGGCGTGACCATCCTGCTGGTGGAGCAGAACGCCAGGCTCGCGCTGGAGATCGCCGCCCGCGGCTACGTCATGGAGGCGGGCGAGATCGCGCTCGCCGCCGACGCCGCCCGGCTGCTCGCCGATCCGAAGGTGCGCGAGGCCTATCTCGGGGAACAGGCGCCCTAGGCCGACCAGGCGCCGACGCGCCTCAAGCGCTCGCGCCGGCCAGGTCCGCCTGCGTGGTGAAGCTGTCGGCGAGGAAGTCTTCCTCGGCCAGCTTGCACAGGGCGACGAAGTCGCGGTGTGCGGCGTCGACCATCACCGGCGCGCCGCAGGCGTAGACCTGGTGGCCGGACAGGTCGGGAAAATCCGCCATCACGGCACGGTGCACGAACCCGGTGCGGCCCTGCCAGTGATCCTCGGGCAGCGCATCCGAGATCACCGGCACGTACTTGAAGCCAGCGTGCTCGGCGGCCCACTTTTCGGCCAGCGCGTTCAGGTACAGATCCTGCGGCCGGCGACCACCCCAGTAAAGAGTCATCGGCCGCGCGATGCCCGCGTGCAGCGCGTGCTCGATGATCGATTTGATCGGCGCGAAGCCGGTGCCGGAGGCCACGAACACGATCGGCTTGTCGGATTCCTCGCGCAGGAAGAACGTGCCGAGCGGCCCCTCGAAGCGCAGGATGTCGCGTTCCTTCATCTTGCCGAAGACGTGCTCGGTGAACTTGCCCCCGGGCATGTAGCGGATGTGCAGCTGCAGGAGCTCCGCGTCGTGCGGCGGGTTGGCCATCGAATAGCTGCGCCGCGCCCCGTCGCGCAGCAGGAACTCGATGAACTGGCCCGCCAGGAACTTGAGCTGCTCGTTGGCCGGCAGCTTCAGCGTGAGCAGAATCACGTCGTCGGCAACGCGCTCCATGGCCTGCACGCGGCAGGGCAGCGTCTTGATCTGGATGCCCTTGGCAGCGCCGATGGTGCGCGCCTCGATCACCAGATCGGACAGCGGCTTCGCCTGGCAGAAAAGGGCCTTGCCTTGCGCGCGCTCATCGTCGGTGAGCGCCTTGTGCTGGTAGATCCCGTAATCGACCGTGCCGGAGACGATCTTGCCCTTGCAGCTGCCGCAGGCGCCGTTCTTGCAGCCGTACGGCAGGACGAAACCGGCGCGCAGCGCAGCTGTCAGGACCGACTCGCCTTCCTCGACCTGGAACTGTTGCCCGCTCGGCTGGATCGTGACGGTGTGCATGTCGCTACAATGACGTCCATGAAAAAGCTGTTGATCGCGGGCTTCGGCGACATCGCGCGGCGCGTCCTCCCGCTGCTCCCGCCCGGGGTCGAGGTGCGCGCCCTGTCGCGCCGCCGCGGCTTCGACCTCGACCGGCCGGACAGCCTTGCGCCCATCGGCGGCTGGGCCGAAGCGCTGCTGCATTGCGCGCCGCCGCCCGCGGGCGGACAGGCGGATCCACGCACCGCAAACCTGCTCGCGGCGCTCGAGCGAGGGGGCATTCTACCGGGACGCATGGTGTACGTCAGCACGAGCGGCGTCTACGGCGATTGCGGCGGCGCGCTGGTCGACGAAACGCGCCCGCTCAATCCCCAATCGGCGCGGGCGCGGCGCCGCGCCGATGCCGAGCGCCAGCTCGCACAGTGGTGCGCCGCGCACGAGGTCGCCCTAGTGGTCCTGCGAGCTCCCGGGATCTACGCTGCCGAGCGGCTGCCGCTCGAGCGGCTGCGCGCGCAAGCCCCGGTGCTCGCCGCGGCGGACGACGTGTACACCAACCACATCCACGCCGACGACCTCGCGGCGATTTCGGCGCGCGCGCTCGAGCCCGATGCGCCTGCAGGAACGTACAATGCGTGCGACGACACGCACATGAAGATGGCGGACTGGATGGACTTCGTGGCCGAGCGCTGCGGGCTTGCGCGCCCGCCGCGCATCGCGCGCATCGAGGCCGCCGGGCGCATCGCCCCCGAGCTGCTGTCCTTCATGAGCGAGTCGCGCCGACTCGACAATCGCAGAATGAAGCGAACGCTCGGCATTGACCTGCATTACCCGACCGTGTTCGACGGCCTCTCGTCGAGCCGCCAGGCCGCGTGACGACGCTGCTCGTGCTCACCAACCTGCCCGACCGGGCCGCCGCGGAGCGGCTCGCCGAGGCACTGATCGCGCAGCGCGTGGCCGCGTGCGTCAACATCCTCGCCCCGTGCCGCTCCGTGTACCGCTGGCGCGAGGGCGTGCAGCACGACGAAGAGCATCCGATGCTGATCAAGACTAGCGCCGAGCGCTACCCGGCGCTCGAGGCCGCGATCCGCGCCGGCCATCCGTACGAACTACCCGAAATCGTCGCGGTCCCAGTCGAGCGCGGATTGCCCGCCTACCTCGATTGGGTCGCGCAGGAGACCCGACCCCAGCCATGATCGCCGCCCTGCTTCGCCTCCTTGTCCTGGTGGCCGCGCTTGCGCCGCTGAACGCGCCCGCCGCCGCGCTGCTCCAGGGGCTCACCGACTCCAGCACAAGTTCCGGTCCCGATCTGCTCGAGCCGGAGCAGGCGTTCAAGATGTCCGCGCGCGCGCTCGACGCGAACACGGTAGAGGTGGACTTCGCTATCGCGAACGGCTACTACATGTACCGCGACCGTTTCGCATTCGCGGTGCAAGGCACGCAGGTCAAGCTCGGCGCGCCGCAGTTTCCGCCCGCGTTGCATCACAAGGACCCGTACTTCGGCGACGTCTACACCTATCGCGACCACGTGGCGGTCCGGTTGCCGCTGCAGTCGCGCCCGGCCACCGCCCAGACGCTCGATCTGATCGTGACTTCGCAAGGCTGCGCCGACGCCGGCGTGTGCTACACGCCCATGCAGTCGAAGGCCGCGATCCAGCTAGCCGCGCTCATCGGCGGCACGGACGGCGCGGGCGGTGGGGGTGCCGAGCAGGCGCTCAGCCAGGGTCCACGCATGATCCCGGCGACGCCGCGTTTTTCCACTCAGGCGAGCGATCTGGACATCGCCGCGCTGCTGCGCTCAGGCGGCTTCTGGCTGGTCATCGCCAGCTTTCTCGGCTTCGGGCTGCTGCTCGCCTTCACGCCGTGCGTGCTGCCGATGATTCCCATCCTGTCGGGCATCATCGTCGGCGAGGGCCGACGACTCAACAAGGTGCGTGCGCTGGTGCTCTCGGGGGCCTACGTGCTCGGCATGGCGATCACCTATGCCGCCGCCGGCGTCGCCGCCGCGTACTCCGGCTCGCTCATCGCCGCGGCGCTGCAGAACCCCTGGGTGCTCGGCGCGTTCGCCCTGGTGTTCGTGTGGCTGGCGCTGTCGATGTTCGGCCTGCACGACCTGCAGCTGCCCTCGTTCCTGCATCACCGGCTTTCGGCCGCGCACCAGAAGCTGGAGGGCGGGCGCATCGCGTCGGTGGCGGTGATGGGCGTGCTCTCGGCGGTGATCGTGAGCCCTTGCGTGGCGGCGCCGCTCGCCGGGGCGCTGCTTTACATCAGCCAGACGCACGATGTGCTGCTGGGAGGTACGGCGCTGTTCGTCATGGCGCTCGGCATGGGTGTGCCGCTCATGGCGGTGGGCATCTCGGAGGGCGCGCTGCTGCCGAAGTCGGGGCCCTGGATGAACAGCGTCAAGAATTTCTTCGGTGTGCTGCTGCTCGCGGTGGCGATCTGGATCGTCTCGCCCGTGCTGCCCGCGGCGGTGACCATGCTGCTGTGGGCGGCGTTGCTCGTCGGCAGCGGCGTGTTCCTGCGCGCGATCGACTCCCTGCCGCAGGATGCCCGCGCGGCGGCTCGGCTCGGCAAGGGCGCGGGCGTCATGGCTTTGGTCGCCGGCGTCGTCCTGCTGGTCGGCGCGCTCGCCGGGAGCCGCGACCCGCTGCGTCCGCTCGCCGGGCTCGCCGGGGCAAGCGCGTCCGCAGCCGCGCCGATCCGCTTCGAGCGCGTGTCCTCGCCCGCCGAGCTCGCCGAACGTCTACGCGCGCCCGGCCGGCCGGTGATGCTCGACTTCTACGCCGACTGGTGCGTATCGTGCAAGGAAATGGAAAACTTCACCTTCCGCGATCCGCGCGTGCGCGCGAGGCTCGGTGACATGCTCCTGCTGCGCGCCGACGTGACCGCCAACACGGCGCAGGACAAGGCCCTGCTCAAGCGCTTTTCCCTGTTCGGGCCGCCCGGGATCATCTTCTTCGATGCTGACGGACGCGAGATCCGTGGGCTGCGCGTGGTGGGCTATCAGGACGCGACGCACTTCCTGCAGACGCTCGAGCGCGCGAGCGCCGGCGGCGCCTAGCCTGCCGGCGGGCCAGACGCAGCCGATCATCCCGACGAGCGCGTCGCTCTCGATCCGCGTCGCGCTGCTGTTCGGCTGACTTCACGCCGAACGGGTTCGGAGGTCAGCCGAGTCTCACCCCCGCGCCACTACTCGGCGAGCGCTTTGGCGACCTCGAGCGCAAAATAGGTCAGGATGCCGTCGGCCCCCGCGCGTTTCATGGCGAGCAGCGCTTCCGCGATGCAGCTCTCGGGCAGCCAGCCGTTGGCGGTCGCGGCGCGCAGC
>Ga0307374_10003160_pt1 | contig 28411 bp, 33 predicted proteins | sample OX3MG_FD_202532 | JGI IMG/M metagenome (GOLD analysis project Ga0307374, IMG submission 202532) | Soil microbial communities from Risofladan, Vaasa, Finland - OX-3 | ecosystem: Environmental > Terrestrial > Soil > Coastal area > Acid sulfate soil | place: Finland: Risofladan, Vaasa | collected... | reverse complement strand
GGACGGCCACTTCGCTCCCGAGCTGTCGGACCCCGACGGATTGCCTCGTGGTATCCGCATCGGGAGTCTTCAGAACGCGCTGGCCACCACCCCACAGCCACTCCAACCCCTATGGTCGTGGCACCCGAGCGGGTACCCGCACGCGCTGCGCGCCCTCAACGACGCGCAGGCCACCGGTGGAGCATTGGTCGACCTGCCGGCCGAGGCAGTTGTCGAGACCCCGATCGAGATCGTCCTCGTGACCACGCCGGCAAGTGCTCCCCACTGGTCGCATCCTCGCGTCGTGGTCCTCGCCGGAGCGAGGTCGAGGGCAACCGTGGTCGAGACTCACCTCGGCGCCCCCGGCAGCCCGTCGGTGACCAACGCCCTCACCCAGGTGGTTGTGGACGACGACGCCCAGGTGAACCATTACGTGATCCAGGACGAGGGTCTGGACAGCTTCCACTTCTCGTCCCTGGAGGCCCGCCTCGGCCGCTCCAGTCGCTTCTCCTCCCGACTGCTGGCCGTCGGTGGCCGGATCGGCCGCCACGAGGTCCACACCGTCCTCCAAGGCGAGAACGCGCAGGTCGAGCTCGACGGGCTGTTCCTCACCGGTTCCGACCAGCACCACGACAGCGCGATCCTGGTGGATCATGGTGCTCCGGGCTGTCGGAGCCATCAGATATACAAGGGCGTCATCGACGGCGACGGCCACGGGGTGTTCAACGGGCACATCGTGGTCCGCCCCGGCGCGGTGGGCACTGATGCCCACCAGACCAACAAGAACCTGCTTCTCTCGGACCGAGCGGAGGTCGACACCCGCCCCCGCCTGGAGATTTTCGCCGACGATGTGGCTTGCACCCACGGCGCCGCCGTCGGGCAGCTCGATCCCGACGCCCTGTTCTACCTTCGCTCCCGAGGCGTCCCGCACCACGAGGCCCGGGCTCTGCTCGTCTCGGGGTTCGTCCAGGAGGTCCTCGACTGTTTTGCCGGCGGCCCCATCCGCCAGTACGCCGAGCGCCTCGTCACTGCTCACCTGGAACCAAACATGTCAGCTGGTCGGCGAGGTGCCGGCGGTGAGCTCGACAGCGATCGCGCCCGGAACAGCTCCGTCAGCCGATCACAGGGAGGTCGGGCGAGGTGAACGAGGTCGTCGAGCTACGACGGGACTGCCGTGCTGTGTTGATCCCGAGTGGCCGGCCGGCCGTCCTCGCCCGAGGCGAGCGGGTGACGCTCGCCCAACAGTTGGGCGGCAGCTTCACCGTCGAGACTCGCCAGGGACTCCTGGCCCGGATCGACGGGGCCGATGCCGACGCTCTCGGCGTCGAGGCCCCTACAGACGGGCAGCCCGAGCCGTCCGGGCCGGCCGATGTCGAGCTGGTCCTCGACCGGCTGCGGAGCGTATTCGACCCGGAGATCCCGGTCAACGTGGTGGACCTCGGCCTCGTCTACACCTGCGAGGTCATCGCGGTCTCCCCCGGAGAGCACCGGGTCAAGGTGACGATGTCGATGACCGCGCCCGGCTGCGGGATGGGCGATGTGCTTCGAGCCGAGGCGACCCAGAAGATCTTGGAGCTCCCCGGCGTCGTAGCGGCCACCGTCGAGCTGGTCTGGGAGCCTGCATGGGACTTGAGCCGGATGTCCGAGGCGGCTCGCCTGCAACTGGGCATGTGGTGACGCCCGCCGGTGCTTCCGTTCCGCCCGGGGTGCGTTGCCCGCGAAGGAAAGGAGCATATCGATGAAGGTGTGGATCGACCAGGACCTCTGCACCGGGGACGGCCTCTGCGAGGAGATCTGCCCGCAAGTCTTCATTCTGCTCGAAGACGCGCTCGCCTACGTGAGAGAGGACGGTCGGGTCCTGGACAACCCTGGCGGCTCCGAAGGCATCGCGGCGGTGCCCTCGGACTACGAGGAGGGAGTGCGAGAAGCAGCCGAGGAATGCCCAGGCGAGTGCATCTTCATCGAGGAGTGACCCGCACCCGTTGTTCCTGCGCCTCGAAGCCACCGTGCCCGGCTCCTGTGGGACGCGGGCCGCTAGTGCCGCCGTGCTGCCTGCCGAGACGTGGGGCCGGCACCGCCCCACGGGGCGCCGGTCAGGGCGTCACTGCTCGGGAAGCGGGAACGTTGACGGGACCGGCCGCGACAGGAGCGTCCCCGTTGAGCCGCCCTGCGGTCAGCAGGTGCACCGGACGAATCGACAGGTTGGCAGCCACCATTATGCCGGTGACGATGAACAAAAGCCCAGCTGCAGCCGTGGCCGCTGGGAGCGAGGCACCGAGACCCACACACAGCGCGGCTACTCCGGCAGTCGTGGTGGTGTAGGAGACGGCGGCCCAGCCGTGGTCGTAGAGGTCGGCGAACATGAGAGGCTTGCCCGACGGAGCCGTGGCGACTCCTCGTGCCCGCAGTGCTGACCACACGATGAACGGCACGACCTTGTGGGCATGCCCGACCAGTGCCTCGAGTAGCCAGCCGCCAAACGCAGCCATAGAGGCTGCCACCAGTGCCACACCGAGGTCGTAGCGATGGGGGAGGATCAGCGTTCCTGCGAGGGCGAGGCCGGCGCCGACGAAGAGCCACGCCGCTGCAGTCATGACGAACACGAGGTGCAGGTCGGCCTTGCGGCGGCGGTGCCGGACGTGGGCCCACAGCGACACCAGGTGGGCGCCGAGCCCGACGGCAAGGATCCCCGCCCCGACCCACGCCAAGCCGGGGATGCTCCATCCCAGCCCTCCGGCCAGGGCTACCGCTCCGATCGGGATCGTCCACACCGCGACGCTCCCGGCGCGACGTCCTGCGGGGAGGTGTGCCAGCATGAACATCGGCCACAGCTTCTCGGCGACACCGACGTAGGTGATCCCCAGCCAACCGAACATCCCGATCACGCCCATGGCGAGGTCGGCGTGGCCGGAGAGCGCGAACCAGTTGCCCTGGCGGTCACCGACGAAGGCGACGCCGAGGAACGTCGTCAGCACCGCCCCGGTGACGGCGAAGCGCAGAGCGATGACCGGAGCGCCTTTCCCTCGCGCCGAGAGCGGCGCGCTGAGGTTCACCGCCAGCAGCACGATGGCTACGCCCGCCAGGCCGCCACTCGCAGCGGTCACCGCGAGCTGTCGAGTGGCGATTCCGAGTGGCAGCATCCACGATCCCGCCAGCCAGGTTACGAACGTGGCTCGGGCCAACAGTAGCGACCGCAGCGGTCTGCCGGTGATGACCGGAGTGAACTGGTGGGTGGCGCCGAGAAGCCCCATCGCCAGGGTGGCCAGCACCCCGAAGTGCACCGCCGCGACGACGTGGTCCGCGGTGGGATCCGTTGCAGCGGCGCTGCGTGCCCAGATCCAGGCACCACCGCAGGCAACCAGCCCGGCTGACGCCGCAGCCAGGAAGGCCAGAGGCACCGACGGTGGCGGAACGGTGGCGGGCACACCCGGCGGTCGGTTCCCCCAGGAGCCGGCGGCCCTGTCCGGTGGGCGCCCAGTCTCAGCAGTCATCGCCGACCGCTCCGAGCAACGACGCCATGGACTTCGCCGCCGCGGCCAGGGTCATCGACGGGTCGAGGTCGCTCGGGTCGAGCTCCGGACCCACAGTCCGCTCGGCGAACTCTTCGCGTACCGCGTCCCACAGGATGCCGATGGTGTCTGCGTCGACGCCCAGCTCTGAGAGGGTGACATCCTCCCCGGTGTCGTCGCCTTGGTCGAGGAGGAGGACCCACAGGAGCTCGAGGATGCTCGCGGCGTCAGCCGGCCTCCCGCGTTGGTGGGTCTCAGCGGGCATGGTGCTCCCGCCTCCAGCTCTGGCGAGGACCCGACGGTCTCTTCACCCGAACCTGCACTTTGAGCGAGGGCCGCTCCTCCACCACGGGCGACACGTCCTGGCTGGTGCGTGCGCGCATCAGTCGTACTTCTCGGTCGCGATGACAGCTGGGCTGACCCCAAGGCCAACGAGTGCGGCCGCGACGGACTCGACCATGGCCGGTGGCCCGCACAGGTAGGCCCGGGCCGGCCTCGCCTCCCCGAGGAATTCCGACAAGACTGCCCTATCTACCCGTTGGTGGTAGTCGGCGCGCCGTTCGGCGGGGTCGCGGGTGATGCAGTGGACGAGCCGCAGCCAGCGGTGCCTGCCTGCCAGGTCGGCGAGCTCGTCACGGTAGAAGGCGTGGTCGTAGGTGGCGGCGGAACAGATCAGCCACACCGGGTCGCTTCGGCCGCGCTGCACCGCGTGGCGGATCATGGACATGAGCGGCACCAGCCCGCTGCCGGCCCCGACCAGCAAGACCGGAGCAGGGTCTTCTGCCGTCCAGGTGAAGCGACCGTAGGGGCCGCGCACGTCGAGGCATTGGCCGGTGTGGAGCTTGACCAGCCGGGGGGAGAGTAGGCCACCGGGCACCTCCCGTACGCCGAGGTCGATCACCGACGGGTCCGGGGCCGGGGACGACCCGACCGAGTAGGCGCGCTGCACGGGGCGCTGATGCTCGCCCACCTTGAGCCGAACGTTGTAGTACTGGCCGGGCAGGAACCCGCCAGACTCCTCGAGCTGGAGGCGAAGGGTGACGGCGTCGGGGGCCTCGTCGATGACATCTGTCAGCGTCGCCTGCTGCCAGGTCGGCGCCGCCTTCCCCGCCGCTCGGCTCGGTGTCGTGATGATCGAACTGGCCATCTTCCCAGTATATCTCTAGCTGCCAGCAGATTTTCAAGGCAGAAGCGGTCCAGCTTTACTCAATCCGGCGCGGCATACGGCCATCGAGCCTTCGTAGTCCACGAGGACCACTTCGAGCTCGAAGTACGAGCCGACGTGGGCTAGGCAGGCGGATCGGGCGCGATCGCAGAGCAGGGCGAGGGGCGCCAGGCACGACTCGGCCATGCACACGTCGAAGAAGTGTCTGGCGGTGGCGGTGGCGGTGGCCGCCTCCACCACGGCGGGGGGTGCGCCGGATTCCACCGCCAGGGTGGCGAGGAGCGAGGTGTCCACATTGGAACGGTGGAAGTGGGTCATCATCACTCCGGCCGCCAGCTTGGCGAGCTTGCCGGCCATGCCGGCGAAGATCACCTGGCGCATCCCGGCCTGGGCGGCGCGGCGCAGGGCGATCCCGGTGAAGTCGCCCACCTCGACCAGGCAGACCGGGTCCAGATCCGGGTAAAGCCGGGCGGCGGCCGCCTCCGAGCGAGCCCCGGTCGCCAGCACCACGGTTCGCTCGCCCTGGGCGGCGGCCACGTCGATCTGCTGGACCACCGATGCCCGGTAGGAGGCAGTGGAGAACGGGCGCACGATACCGGAAGTCCCGAGAATGGAGATCCCCCCGAGGATCCCGAGACGGGCGTTGGTCGTCTCGGTCGCCATCGCCTCACCGTCGGGCACCGAGAAGGTGACTACCACTGGCTCCGGACCGACCTCGCTGAGCGCGGCGAGAATCATCCGCCTCGGCACCGGGTTGATCGCCGGGGCGCCGAGTGCCAATCCCAGGCCGAGCTTGGTGATTGTCCCCACCCCCTCCCCCGCCCGCAGCACATGCTCGGCGCCGGAATCAGCCCATGCCACCTCGGCCGTCATGCGGGCGCCATCGGTGCAGTCCGGGTCGTCCCCGGCGTCCTTCACGACCACCGCACGACCCTCGCCGTCCCACTCGACGGGAAAGCCGACACGCCGGCCGGCTGGTAGGCCAACCTCCACTCGGGCCGGCCGCCCGCCGCCTCGCAGCGCTGAGAACGCCGCCTTGGCCGCCGCCGAGGCGCAGGTTCCCGTGGTCCACCCGCTGCGAAGCCCCTTCCGGCCGGCGACGGTGGGGCTCATCTCGGGCTCGTGGGAACCCCGCAGTCCGCTCATACCTGTTAAGTTCTAGTACAGGACTGAATAATAGGGCACATCGGGAGGACCCCCGGTGGCCCAGGGAGGAGGAGGCGATGGCTATCGTTGACGCCCGCCCGATAATCGCCTCGGGCGCAGAGCCTTTCGAGACGATCATGGCGGCGGCTAGTGCCCTCGGCGAGGGCGAGGAGCTGGTGGTGCTGGCCCCCTTCGAGCCGGTGCCCCTTGAAGGCGTGCTGTCCTCGCAGGGGTTCACCTATGAGGCAGAAGACCTCGGCGGGGGCGATTGGCAGGTCACCTTCCGGCAGCCGTCGTGAGCAGCCCGGCCCGAGGAGAGCCTGTCAGCGGAGGCACAGACGGGCTCGGCGTACCGCCTGGCGTGGGGCAAGAGTGGCTCAAGCTGTCGGTGCCGGACGTCCTCGACGCGGCGTGGGACGCCCTGCGGGGCGTGTACGACCCGGAGCTCTATCTCGACGTCGTATCGCTCGGCCTCGTCTACGACGTGCGCGACGACAACGGTGCGGTAGTGGTGGAGATGACGATGACCACTCCTGGCTGCCCGGCCTCCGAGGTGCTGCCCGAGATGGCCCGGGCCGCCATCACCGACGCCGTCGACGGGGGCGTGGAGGTGGACGTGCGGGTCGTGTGGGACCCACCGTGGAGTCCGGCAATGATCGATGAGGAAGCGGCGCGGGCCCTCGGGTTCCGGGCCGGGTAAACCGCTGCCGTGTCCCAAGCCCAAGTGCAGGTGGTGCGGGTCTATGAAGATCCGGGTCGCAGCCCGGGTGAGCACCGGGTGCTCGTCGACCGGCTGTGGCCCCGCGGGCTCACCAAGACCTCGGTCGACTTCGACGAATGGGAGAAGGACGTCGCCCCGAGCACCGAACTGCGCCGTTGGTTTGGCCACGACCCGGGCCGCTTCGCCGAGTTCGCCCGCCGCTACCGGGCTGAGCTCGCCAGCGAGCCCGGCGCATCGGCAGTCTCGAAGCTGGCCGAGCTGGCTGCCGGTGGGCGTCTCGTGCTGCTGACCGCCACCCGTGACGTCGACCACTCCGGTGCGGCGGTGCTGCAGACGGCCGTCGTCGGACCGGGAGCCAGGTAGCCGGCCGTGAGCTCTCGCCGTGTGGGCGCAGGCCATCTGGAGGCTGTCGGTGGGGGTGCGCTATCAGGTAACCAGGCCGTTGTCCTTCAAGGCATCGACCCCGGCAAAGAGAAAGAGGAGGCGGCATGAGGACCGCAGTGCACGGCATGCCCCGCATCGGCTCGAATCGCGAGCTGAAGTGGGCGTTGGAGGGCTACTGGGCCGGCAAGACCTCCGAGGGAGATCTCAAGAGCACTGCGGCGGCGATCCGCCGGGACAACTGGCAGATGCTGGTCGAGGCCGGAGTCGACTTCGTGGCGTCCAATGACTTCTCGTTCTATGACCACGTCCTCGATGCCGCGGCTGCCGTCGGGGCCGTCGCGGGACGCTTTGGCCCGCCTGGGCAACCTGTCGGCCTTGACCGGTACTTCACCATGGCCCGCGGCGGGCAGCTCGACGGCGTGGCGGTGACGCCACTCGAGCTCACCAAGTGGTTCGACACCAACTATCACCAGCTGGTGCCCGAAGTCGGCCCCGACGTGACGTTCGCGGCGGACCCGTCCAAGCCCGTCGGTGAGCTGGTAGAGGCCGCCAGCCTCGGGATCCCGACCACCCCGGTCCTCCTCGGGCCGTTCAGCTTCTTGGCTCGCAGCGCCAGTGAGGTGCCTGGCTTCGATCGCCTGTCTCTCCTCGACCGGCTCGTCGAGGTCTACGTCGAACTGCTGGCAGAGCTCGGCGCCGCGGGTGCTGCGTGGGTGCGCCTCGACGAGCCGGCACTCGTCGAAGACCGCAGCTCCGCCGAGCTCGAGGCGTTCCGGCGCGCCTACCGGCGCCTCGGGGCAGCGTCGGCACGCCCGAGCATCGCTATCTCCACCTTCTTCGGCCACGTCGGCGAGGCGATGGAGATCCTGGCCGACCTGCCCGTGGAGGGGATCGGCCTGGACTTCTGCCGGGGCAAAGAGAACCTCTCCCTCCTGGAGCACGTCGGCGGCATCGGGGACCGGGTGCTGTTTGCCGGGGTCGTCGACGGCCGCAATGTCTGGGTCAACGACCTCGACGCCTCGCTTGTGCTCGTAGAGCAGCTCGGCAGTCTCTGCGACGAGGTGGTGGTATCCACCTCGTGCTCGTTGCTGCACGTACCGCTGAGCCTGGCCGCCGAGGCCAACATTGACCCCGAGGTCCGCCCGTGGTTGGCGTTTGCCGCTGAGAAGCTGGCCGAGCTGTCGGTGCTGGCCGACGCCGCCGAGCATGGACCCGACAGCGTCGCTGAGAATCTGGCCGCCAACCGGGACGTGCTGGCCGCCCGGGGGTGCTCAGCCAAGGTGAGCGACCCGGTGGTCCGCCAAGCGCTGACCGACGCTCCCGCCAACCCCCGCCGGGCCGGGACACCGGCAGAGCGCGCCACCGCCCAGCAGACTCGGCTCGGCCTTCCGCCCCTGCCGACAACCACCATCGGCTCGTTCCCCCAGACCGCCGAGCTGCGCGCCGCACGGGCCTCGTGGAGGGCCGGACGGACGACCGACGAGGTGTACCAGCGGGCGCTCCGAGGCGAGATCGGCCGGGTCGTCGCCCTCCAAGAGGACCTGGGCCTCGACGTCTTGGTCCACGGAGAGCCCGAGCGCGACGACATGGTCCGCTATTTCGCCGCCGCCCTCAGCGGGTTCGCCCTACCCGAGACAGGCTGGGTGCAGTCCTACGGCTCGCGCTGCGTACGGCCGCCGGTCCTTTTCGGCGACGTTGCCCGGCCGGCGCCGATCAGCCTCGAATGGACGGGCTACGCGAGCACGCTCACGGCCAAGCCGGTCAAGGGCATGCTGACTGGGCCGGTCACCATGCTTTGCTGGTCCTTCGTACGAGACGACCTTCCCCTGGGCGACGTTGCCGCCCAGCTGGGGCTGGCCATTGGCGACGAAGTGGCCGACCTCGAGTGCGCCGGTATCGCCATTATCCAGATCGACGAACCGGCGCTGCGCGAAGGCCTGCCTTTGCGCAGCGCCGCCCAGTCCGAGTACCTCGCCTGGGCGACCCGGGCCTTCCGCCTCGCCAGCTCGTCGGCCGCGTCGGCCACCCAGGTCCATACCCACATGTGCTATGCCGAGTTGGCCGAGGTTCTCGACGTGGTCGCCGCGCTCGACGTCGACGTCGCATCCTTCGAAGCGGCACGCTCGGGCATGGCCCTTCTCGCTGGGCTCGGCCGAGCCCACTACCAAGGCGGGGTCGGCCCCGGGGTCTACGACGTGCACTCGCCGCAGGCGCCTGCGATCGCCGAGATGACTGACCTCCTGCGCCGGGCGGCAGATGCCGTCGGTCCGGGGCGCCTGTGGGTCAACCCCGACTGCGGGCTCAAGACCCGCGGCTACGACGAGACCACCCAAGCGCTCGCCCGCATGGTGGAGGCCACCCACGCCGTGCGCGCCGAGCTCGCCAACACCGCCTAGGCGAGCTCGCCCGAGCGACCCGGTCATGACTGCTTCGATCGTGGCTCCGATCGAGAAGACGAGCCTTCTTGACGAGCCGTGCCTGAGGAGGATGCCGTGACCCTCGACAGCCACCCTGACAGCCTCGGGGCGAAGAGCACGCTCGAGGTGGGGTGGCGGTGGCCGTCTCCGACGGGCTGGTCGTGCCCGTCGTCCACGACGCCGACCCCAAGGCCCTGGCCGAAATCGCCGCCGAGGCCCACGGGCTGGCCGAGCGGGCCCGAGCTGGGCGGCTGTCCCTCGACGAGATCACCGGGGGGACCTTCACCGTTAGCAACCTCGGCATGTATGGCATCGAGCACTTCACCGCCTTCATCAACCCGCCCCAGGCCGCCCTCCTCGCCGTGGGGGCCATCCGGCCCGAGCCGGTCGTGCGCGACGGGGCCGTCGTGGCGGGCACGACCATGAGGCTCACCCTCGGGATCGACCACCGGGTGCTCGACGGAGCTGGCGCCGCCGTCTGCCTGGCCGATCTGCGCCGGGCCCTGGAGAACCCGGTCTCGATCCTCCTGTAGCCCTTGGGGGGTGTGGACTACTCCCACTCCTCGGAGAGGACCTGTGCGTCAGGCACACCGAGCTCGCCGGCACCGGCCCGGACCGCCTCCACCAGGCCCGGTGGCCCGCAGACGTAGAGGTCGCTGGTCCCGAACGTCGTCCCGAAGAACTCCTCCAGCATTGCCGCATCGACCCGGCGGTGGAACCGGGCCCGGTCCTCGGCGGTGTCCCGGGTGAAGGTGCGGGCGATGGTCAGCCAGGAGTGGCGTGCGGCCAGGCCATCGAGGAGGTCCCGGTAGATCACGTGGGCGGCGTCGGGGCTTGAGTACAACACCCTCATCGGCACGGTGAGGTCCTTGGCCGCGGCGTAGCGCAGGATCGACGCCAGCGGGGCAATGCCGGATCCGCCGGCGACCATGTTCACCGGGCCGCCGTCCGCCTCGGTCCAGGTGAAGACCCCATAGGGGCCCTCGACGTCCAGCAGGGCGCCGACCGGGACGCGGCGGACAAGCACCGGGGAGACGAGCCCGGCCGGGTCCTCCTTCACCGTGATGTCGAGCACGCCGGGGTCGGGGAACGGTGAGGAGCCGGGCGAGAAGGTGCGCTGTGCTGGGGGCCGTCCCGCCAGCGGCACCCGCAGGACGAAGTGCTGCCCGGGCCGGAACGGCTCCGGCTCAGCCACTCGCATGCGCAGTGTCACCGCATCGGGGGTTTCCGGGACCACCTCGCTGACCTCGGCCCAGTTCCGGGCCCGCCCGGAGCCGGACGGGGATCTCCAGCGCTCCACCGGGTCCCGGCCCTCCAGGAGCTTCCTCTTCCACAGCTCCGAGGCGGCCGTCAATGCCCCCCACCAGAGAGGGGAACGCGGTGGTCATTCGGCCGGGCGAACGTCTTCCATGCTGTCATTCTCCCCCGTTCCAGGTGGTGACACGACCCGCGCACGTATTTCTAGCATCAGCTAGAGATTAGCGTTACAATGACAGCGTGAGAGCGGAACGGATCCCCCCAGAGGCACTGCGAAGCCACCAGGTCCTCCTCACCATGGCCCGCAAGCTTCACGCCGCGGTGGAGGACCGGGACGGCGAGCGGTTGCAGCGGGAGAGCCGCCGCTTCCTCGACGAGCTGGCCGCCCACCTGGCCGGCGAGGCCCACGACCTCTCCTCGGTGCCCGAGGCGAGCCGTTCCGAGCTGGCCGAGGGCCAACACCGATTGATTCAACTGGCCGAGAGGCTGGCCTCCGAGGACCCGGAGCAAGCCTCCCTCGAGGGCCCGGCTGAACGGCTGCTGGCGATGATGCAGTGGCAGCGCGACCGCGAGCGCCGGGCGCTGGCCGTCCTGCCCAGGAGTAATCCCTCGGCAGCGTGAGAAGGGTCGACGGGGTACCCCTGACCGACAGGACGCTTCCGCGTCGACTCGCGCATCGATGGTTGCGGCATCCCCATGGCGTCCGTCAATGGGAATGGCTGGCGCCGGGTCGCCGCCAGCGACGATCGACCCCAACCGTAGGGCGCGGTAACACCCGCCGGCGGAGGCGGATCACAGGGCGGGCCCTCCGGATACGGGGCGTCGGCCCCGGCGGATGCGGTTACCGAGGCGGGTGACCGGATCCAGGTAGCTCGAGACCACTCGTTCCTTGAGCGGGATGATGGCGTTGTCGGTGATGTGGATGTGCTCGGGGCAGACCTCGGTGCAGCACTTGGTGATGTTGCAGTAGGCCAGGCCCATCTCCTCCCGCAGCAGTGGGAGGCGGTCGCCGACGTCGAGGGGGTGCATCTCCAGCTCGGCGTAGCGGATGAAGAACCGGGGCCCGGCAAAGACCGCCTTGTTCTCCTCGTGGTCGCGGATCACGTGGCAGACGTCCTGGCACAGGAAGCACTCGATGCATTTGCGGAACTCTTGGACCCGCTCGACCTCCCGCTGGTGTAGGCGGTAGACGCCGTCGGGAGGTCGGGGCCGGGGCGTGAAGGCAGGGACGCGCTTGGCCATCTCGTAGTTGAACGAGACGTCGGTGACCAGGTCCCGGATGACCGGGAAGGTCTGGATCGGACCCACGGTCACCGGCTGGTCCGTGGGCAGCGCACTCATCCGGGTCATGCACATGAGCCGGGGTCTACCGTTGATCTCCGCCGAGCAGGAACCGCACTTGCCGGCCTTGCAGTTCCACCGTACGGCCAGATCGTTGGCCCGGGTGGCCTGGATGCGGTGGATCACGTCGAGGACCACCTCGCCGTCGCGGCGGTCGATGTCGAAGTCGACGAAGTCCCCGCCGGTGGCGTCGCCCCGCCAGACGTGCATGGTGACGGTATCGGGCGTCACAAGAACCTCGGGTCGTGGAACACGCCGGCAGCCACCAGCCGGATGTAGCCGTCGGTCCAGGCCACCCAGATGAGGCTGACCCAGGCGAAGCCCATGTGGTGGACGTTCAACCAGCTCATCCTCTTCCACACCCAGTAGCGCACCGGTCCCTGGGAGAAGGCGTCGAGATGCCCGCCGCACACGTGGCGCCCGGCGTGGCAGCCCCAGGTGTAGGCGAAGAGGAGGATGGCGTTCACGAACAGGATGAGCCCGCCCAACCCGAAGCCCCACCCCCCGCCGAAGCGCAGGCCCCGGATGGCCTCCCAGAGAAGGATGATCGGGAACGGCACCGCCAGGTAGAAGGCGTAGCGGTGCACGTTCTGCAGGATCAGCGGGAAGCGGGCCTCGCCGGTGTAGCGACGGTGGGCGTCGGGCACGGCGCACGCGGGCGGGGCCAGCCAGAACGAGCGGTAGTAGGCCTTGCGGTAGTAGTAGCAGGTGACCCTGAACAGAAGCGGGAACGGCAGCATGAGGATGGCGGCGGAGAAGGGCCACCAGCCCACCAGCTGCCACGTGACCCCGTTATCGCAGTGGTCGGTGAGGCAGGGCGAGTAGAGCGGGGACAGGTAGTCGCGGTAGTCGTTCCCGACGTGGCCGGCGTAGTAGCCGTGGGGGTGAACGCCGACCAGGTGGCGTAGACCACGAAGCCGGTCAGCACCACCACGGTGACCAGGGGCTGCAGCCACCACCGATCGACCCGGCGGTTGATCGGGCGGGGCCGCACCGGCGGGGCAACGGGTACGGCCCGTTCGGCGACCAGGGCCATCAGCGCCTCCGCTCCCTGGCGTGACACCCGACACGGTGCCACCGTTGATCGGCGCTGACGAGACCCGCCCACGGCGCGGCGGCGCACTTGGCGGCCGCGGGTCGAGACGCCGGGATCATCCCGGCCGACCATAACCGGGGCGCCGCGCCGGCCGCATCCGGGGCTGCCCACAAGCGCCTCACCACGGTGTTTCCGCATCTCTCCAAGGTCCCCGGTGCAACTCTTGGGTCAGTGGTGTCCCTCGCCACGGGGTTAGTGCTGGTGGGCGGGACAGGACCAGGTGGTGCGCCCGCCGAGCCGGCGACGGACCAGGGGGATGCCGTCCCTCGGGCGGGGCCCACCCCGGGCGCGCAGGGCGCCGAGGGGCCCGTGGCGGGAGCCACCGTGGGAGATCGCTTCTCGCGGCGTGTCCTGCAGGCAGCGGTGCGGCCGGAGGACCTCGGTGGGGTCGAGGCTGACCCCTCCCAGGCGGCGCCGGTCCCGCACCACTACGCCGCCCCCGCCGGAGAGGCACCAGCCACCCGGTCCCACGCCCCGGGCACCCGGGGCCTTGGCGGCGAGGGATCTGCCGCATACGCTCCGCCGAGGAGGAGGCGGCCGGTCATGCCCAAGCGGATGGCTACCTCGTGGCCGCCGGGGCTGACCCGGAAGAGGAGGAGCTTGCCCGCCCGGGACACGTGATCGAAACAGCGACCTCGGGTGGCGTGCTCCAGGCGGGCCTTGAGGTAGGCGGCGTCGGGGAGACGGACGGCGGTGATCTCCCGGCCCAAGGCCCGGCCCGCCGCCCTCCGGTAGGCGTCCAGCTCGGCTACCTCCGGCATCAGCCAGCTGACGATCACATCAACACTGTCTGGCAGCTTCGTGGGGCTCATGCGCTTGCTGTAGGTCTAGTAGTAGATAGAATAAGCGTTCGGGACCGAGAGGAGACCACGGTGGCCGATCGAGACGAGGAGGCGCGACGGGAGATCCTCGCCCACCACGACCAGCTGCTCGAGGGGGTGCGCTCCCGGGTCGCGACCGTGGTCGGCGCAGCAGCGGCCGGCGGGCCCTACGACGCAGCCCGAGGGGAGCTCGTCGCCTACCTGGCCGGCGAGGTGCTGCCCCACGCGGCCGCCGAGGAGGCGACCATATACCCCGCCGCCGTGGACGTCGGTCTGACGGAGAAGGTGGAGGCGATGGTGGCTGAGCACCGGGTCCTCGAAGGCCTGGTCGAGGCCCTGGCGGTGACCGACGACCCCACCGCCTGCGCCGCGATCGCGGCGGAGTTCTCGGAGGTGTTCGCCCGCCACGTGGCTGAGGAAAACGACGTTCTCCTCCCCGCCCTCCTTGGCGCAGAAGACATGTCGCTGGCCGACGTCCTGGGCGAGATGGGCCGCGCCTTCTCGCAAGCCAAGGCCGGCTCGGGCGGGTCCCGGAGCGCACAGGGGGCCGACCCGGTCCTGTCGGCCGCGCTCGCCGATGCGCTGGTGGCCCTGGCCCGGAACGGAGGGGCCGAAGACGCCTGCCGCCTCGCCGCCGCCACGTGGGCCAAGGTCCACCGCGACCACCGCCAGGTGGCCGTCAGCCTCACTGCACTGCTCCACCGTCTCGTGCGCTTCGAAGAACAAGGATCGCACGACCCAGCGGTGGCACGCACCGCTGACCACGTGGACGACCCCGAGCTCGACGTACGCCAGCTCGCCCCGGCCCAGCGACACCATGTGATCTTCACCGCCTACGCCGTCCTGCGCCCGGCGGCTGGTTTCGTGCTGGTCAATGACCAAGATCCCAAGCCGCTGCGCTACCAGTTGGCTGCCGAGCACCCCGGGGAGTTCACCTGGGACTACCTCGAAGCGGGACCGAAGGTGTGGCGGGTGCGGGTCGGGCGGGCTCGAACGCCGGCGGCCGCGTGACAGGGGAGCCGGCCGCAACCTCGACCGCTGGGTCCGTAGTTCACGACCTGCTCATCGGACCGGCGGAGTTGCGTAACCGTGTTGACGGCCACTGGCTAGGGGGCCTCCGAATGGTGGTGGCCGTGGTGAGTGAACGCGGGTGTCCCTACCGGGTGGCGCGCCGCTCGAACGGGACCGTGCTTCCCGGGGCCTCCTCGGCCAGCGAAGTCCAGCTGCGGGCCGGCCCATGACCGCGCCGCCGATCGTGATCGTCGGTGGTGGCCTGGCCGGCGCCAAGACGGCCGAATCTCTCCGCGGCTGGGGCTACGACGGGCAGCTTCTGTTGGTGACCGAGGAGCCGGTGCGCCCCTACGAGCGGCCGGCGCTCTCCAAGTCCTATCTGCGGGGCCGCTCCGGATTCGACGACACCGCCGTGCATCCCGAGGCCTGGTACGCCGAGCACGACGTCGAGCTGGCCCTCTCCACTCGCGCCGTCGCCCTCGACCCAGGGGCCCGGAAGATCGAGCTGGAGCCAGGCGGGACCATCGCCTACGAACGGCTGCTCCTGGCCACCGGATCCCGCCCACGGCGCCTCACGGTCCCCGGTGCCGACCTCGCCGGTGTGTTCTGCCTGCGGACTGTCGCCGACGCGGATGCCATCAGCGCTGCAGTCACCCCGGGAAGGCGACTCGTAGTGGTCGGCGCCGGTTGGATCGGTACCGAGGTGGCGGCCTCGCTCCGGCGGGTCGGGCTCGAAGTGTCCCTGGTCTACCGTTCGGGCGCCCCCTTAACCCGGAGCCTGGGCACCGAGATCGGGGTGGTCTTCGCCGACCTGCACGCCGAGCACGGCGTGGCCCTCCACCCTGACGTCACCGTCACCGCCGTTCGCGGCCGCACCGCTGTCGAATCTGTGGAGCTGTCGGACGGCACGAGTATCGGCGCAGACCTGGTGGTGGTCGGCCTCGGCGCCGAACCCGCCACCGAGTTGGCCCGGACGGCCGGGTTGGCCATCGCCGACGGAGTCCTCACCGGCCCTGGGCTCGCCACCAGCGCGCCCGATGTCTACGCCGCGGGGGACGTCGCCAACGTCACCCATTCCCTCCTCAGCGGACGGGTCCGCTCCGAGCACTGGTGGTCGGCTCTCACCCAGCCACCGGTGGCAGCAGCCAACATGCTCGGCCACCCCGCCTGCTACGACTGGATCCCCACTTTCACCTCCAAGCAGTACGACGTCATGGTTGAGTACACCGGCCACGCGCCGAGGTGGGACCGGATCGTCTTTCGCGGCGCGCCAGCCAGCCGCCACTTCACGGCTTTCTGGATCACCGACGGCAAGGTGGCCGCCGGCATGACCGTTGGCATCCCCGGCCTCGAGCGTCACATCCGCGCCCTGGTGGCCGCCGGCGCCGGCGTGTCTCCCGCCGTGCTGGCCGATCCCGACTCCGAGCTCGCCGAGCTGGCTGCCACCGCAACCCGACAGAAGAAGGAGCAATCCATGACGCATGACCATGCTCAGGACCGCGACCACCCCGAGATCACCGAAGGGCTGCGCCAGTGGTACGACGCCTGCCCCTGCTGCATGAGCCAGGCCCTCCCCGAGGTCAAGCAGGCCCTCGACGAGGAGCGGGCCGCCGCTGGTCCGGTCTGACGGGTTCGTGTTGGTGAACGACGACCCCAAGCCAGTCCGCCACCCACTGGCCGCAGAGCGTGCCGATGAACTCACCCGGGACTATCTGGAGACCGGGGCCAAGATGTGGCGCGTAAGAATGGCGAAGTCTCCCTCCGCATCGAGGTGATCGCTGCCGTGCCCGGTGAGCACGGAGCCCGATAGCGGGTGGCTCGCTCCTCCGACGGTACGGAGTTGCTCGGAGGCTCCGCCCCCTTCGAAATTCGGTGACGCCAGGCATGACCGACGCTGCCGCATCTTCGTCACCGGGCTCGGGGCTCCTGGATCTCGGTTCCCCACCTGTCGCTGGCTTGATCCTCACGGGCGGGGCCAGCCGGCGAATGGGCTTCGACAAGGCGAAGATGGTGATCGAAGGTGAGCCGATTAGGCAACGCCTCATCGGCGTGCTGTGCGAAGTCGCGTCACCTGTCCTCGAGGTCGGGCCGGGCAACTGGGGATTGGTGGCGGTGCGGGAGGAGCCCGCCGGAGGTGGGCCCCTCGTGGCGGTCGCGGCTGGATGGACGGCTCTGCGAGAGCTTGAACATATGGGTCCAGTGATCGTTCTGGCGTGCGATCTGCCCCTGCTCGACCTCGCTCTCGTCCGCTTCCTGGCCGAGTGGGCCAGTGCTGGCTCGGTGGTGCCGGTGGTGGCAGGGCAGCCCCAGCCTCTCTGTGCTCGGTGGTCAGCCGCAGACCTCGAGGTGGCTGTGGCCCTCGTCGCGTCTGGTGAGCGGTCGATGCGGGCGCTGTGGACCCGTGTCGACGTGGCCTTGGTGGACGAGGGGGATTGGGGCCGTTTCACCACAGCGACCGCCTTTGCCGACGTAGACTTTCCGGCAGATCTCGAACGGCTTCGGGCTGCGCTGGACTCCCGGTGCAGGGCCGTCCGGCTAGCAATCGCGACACGATGTCCGTGTATCAGCCGCGGGCGAGGTCTGTGCTGTTGAGAACCGGTGAGGCCCCGGCTCAGATCCATCTCGTACGCGAAGGCTCGGTGGAGTTGTCAACTGAGGTTCACGGTCGTTGATTTCGTGGCCGGTTCGGATGCCAAGCTCGAGGACCCGAGCCGAGCACGAGCTCAAGGGTGTCCCGGATACCCGGGGTCTGTTCGCGGTCGGTGCCGTTTGAACTTCCAGGCCCGCACCCGGCGAGATCGCCTTGGGTAGGGTGGGTGCGGTGGACGGGGTACATGACGTCGGGGGGCTACACGGGTTCGGCCCGGTCGTTGCTCGGGTGGATGAACCGGTGTTCGGCGCGGAATGGGAGCGTCGATGCTTTGGGCTGGTCGTCTCCGTCGCCGTGGCCGGGTTGACGGGCCCGTCGTTCACCCGCATGAGGGCCGCGATCGAGGCGATGGCGCCCGACCACTACCTTTCGTCGCCCTACTACGAGCACTGGCTCACCGCCGTGGCCTCTATCCTCGTCCAAGCCGGCCTCGTCGATGCCGACGAGCTGGCCGAGCGAGCGGGAGGAGCCTTCCCCCTGGCGTCCCCACCCCTGCCCGATCCGCTGGCCGGCGGCGTGCCGACCGCGCCCACGACAACCCGCTTCGCCCTCGGCGACCGGGTCCGGGTCCGCGACCTGAGCCCGGCGGGGCACACCCGCTGTCCCCGCTACGTGCGGCGCAGGGTCGGTGTGGTGGCACGGCTCCATGACCACATGGTCCTGCCTGACCTGGAGGCCGCCAGCGGCGAGCGGCTGACCGAGCCCGTCTACGGGATCAGCTTCACCGCTGCGGAGCTCTGGGGAAGGGGTGAGGGTCTCGTGAACGTCGACCTGTGGGACAGGTACTTGGAGGCGACGTGACGGCCGATAGCCACCATCATCCGGCCGAGCCCGCGCCGATCGAAAGACGGGTGACGGCGCTGGAGGAGGTCCTCACCGCTCGGGGCATGGTCAGCGCCGAGTTCATCGACGCGGTGGTGCACGCCTATGAGAACGACATCGGCCCCATGAACGGGGCTGTGGTGGTGGCTCGGGCGTGGTGCGACCCGGGCTACCGGCAGCGGCTGGTGGCCAACGGGACGGCCGCCATAGGCGAACTCGGCTTCGGGGGGCCGGAGGGGGAGCACCTGGTGGCGGTGGAGAACACCACATCCGTCCACAACGTCGTGGTCTGCACTCTGTGCTCGTGTTACCCCTGGCCGGTCCTCGGCCTGCCCCCGGCCTGGTACAAGTCGCCCGCCTACCGAGCCCGCGTGGTGCGCGAGCCACGGATGGTGCTGGTGGAGTTCGGCGTGAACCTGCCCGACGACGTGGAAATCCGGGTGTGGGACTCCAGCGCGGAGGCGCGTTACCTGGTAATCCCGCGGCGCCCGGCCGGCACCGATGACCTTTCTGAAGCCGACCTAGCCCGCCTCGTCACCCGGGACGGAATGATCGGCACCGCGTTGCTGTGACCCAGTTCGGTATCTCTCCCGATGTCGCGTACATGGCGGGACCCGAGGCCCTCCCGAGGGCCAACGGCCAGCTGGTGTTCGACGCGCCCTGGCAGGGCCGGGCCCTGGCGATGGCGATGGCCCTCAGCCGGCAGCCCGGCGTCGGTTGGGAGCGGTTCCGGTCCTTGCTCATAGCGGCCATCGCCGCCCAGCCCGCCGCGCCCTATTGGGAGAGCTGGGTCACTGCTCTTGAGAACCTCACCGCGGAGATTGCCGCCCCGCTGGCGTAGCTACTCTCGCCCCGGTACATGTCAGGTCATCGGGTGGCCGCGCCGTGCCGCCGTCCGCGAACGCGTACAGAACATGCACCGGAATAGGTTCAACGGCCTTCCACGGAGAGTGGTGCGATCGCCGGATCTGCCTATGGGGTGAGTTGGGTCATGGTGGCCGAGTAGCTCGAGGCACCGAATAGATCGCCAGATCCCGCGTGTCATGTTTGTGTCACGACGCTGCCGAGTCCGTGTTCGTGAAGGTGGGGGAGTGCCGTTGACTAGCAGGTTTGTCGGGTCGCCGCGCTGCGAGTTATGGGCCTGCAAAGTCCTGCACACCGGTTCGATTCCGGTCGCCGCCTCTAAAGGGTTGGGAGCGAGGGGTTCCCAACCTTCGGGTGACCCGCAATGCCCTGAGATCCCTGGTCGGGGACCTGCGCAGGTGAACGCGTCGCCCGACGGGTTCGTGAATACGGCGGATGACACCCACGATGAGACCAAGGTCAACGCAGCAGATGAAGATCACGCCTGTATGGTCCAAACAGCACTGCCGGTTCACCGATCGTCCGGCACAGCTTGATCTGCAGCCGCGCTGCCGTTGAAACATCGAGTTCGCCCTGCAGATGGAGCACCACCGCGCCTGAGTAGGTTCCCGCCGTCTTCCGATAGGCCGATGCCGTGAGCTCACTCGCTGTGAAGTGAAAGAGACGCCTGGATGAGGGCGGCATGGGTGAGGGCTTGGGGGTAGTTGCCGAGGTGATGACGGGTTGCGGGATCCATCTCCTCGGCGTAGAGGCCGAGCGGGCTGGCCAAGCCGACCAGCTCATCGAGGAGGTCGCTGGCCTCGGTGGTCCGCCCGGTGGCGGCAAAAGCTTGGACGAGCCAGAACGAGCAGGGCAGAAAGGCACCCTCGCCGCCGGGTAGGTGGTCCTGGCCGGGTGGGTAGCGGTAGAGGAGGGGCCCACCAGCGCTGAGCCCCCGGGCGATGGCGTCGATGGTTGTCCGTACCCGGGGCGAGTCGGGCGGCTCGAGGTCGAGGAGGGGCAGCACGAGCACGGCGGCGTCGAGGTCGGACGAACCATAGGCGCGGGTATAGGAGCCAAGTTCGGTGTTGAAGCCACGGGCGGTGACGTCCGCGGCTATTGCGGCGCGCTGGGTGTGCCAGCGGTGGCGTTGGCGGGCGGGTATGCGGTGGGTGGCGGCGATGCGTAGCGCCCGGTCGAGGGCTAGCCAGGCCATGAGCTTGGAGTGCACGTGGTGCGCGCCGGGGCCTCGGACCTCCCAGATGCCGGCGTCCGGTTGGCCCCAGCGCCGGGCCACTTCGTCAGCGAAGCCGCGCATCGCCCGCCAAGTCTCGGGGTAGAGGTGGTGACCGGCCGATGCCAGCAGCCAGGCGGCGTCGAGGACCCAGCCGTAGCCGTCGAGCTGGTGCTGGTCGGCGGCGCCGTTGCCGACGCGCACCGGTCGGCTGTCGGCATAGCCCGGCCAGGCCGCCAGCTCCCGCTCGGGACGGGGATGGCGGCCATGCAGGGTGAGCAGCACGGGCAACCGGGGCCGCTCCAGCCGGCTGGCATGGAGCAACCAGGCCAGGAACCGGCGTGCTTCGCCGACTTGCCCGCAGCCGAGGAAGGCGCCGATCCCGATGCTGGCATCGCGTGGCCACGCAAAGCGATAGTCCCAGTTCCGGATCCCTCCGAGGTCCTCGGGCAGGGAGGTGGTTGGCGCGGCGACCGGCGCGCCCGACGGCGAGTAGGTCAACAGCCGCAGGGTCAGCAGGCTGCGCTGGGCCATGTCGTGATGGGCCAGGGTGGGGTCGATACCCGCGCACCAGTCTCTCCAGCGGTCCTCGTCGGCCTGTAGCACGGCCCAGGCGCGCTGGGGATGGACGTAGGTGAGCGGACCCCGGTCGGCGACGGCGAGGGCGACGGTGAGTGGCCGGCCCGGCGTCACCGTGACCGCCGTGGTCTGTCCCACGGTGAGCGCTGTCGCCGGGTCGCAGCCCAGGGCAAGGGCGGTGCCGCCCCAGCTGCAGACCACGACGGGGCCGCGGTGTTCGACTCGCGGCGGCTGGCGTTGGCCGCCGAGGCGGGGATCGAAGCGGACAGCGGCCGCCACGGGCCCGCCGGTCGCCTCCAGCCGGCGGACGAGAAGCGTCGAGGGCAACAGGGTGCCGATGACCTCTGCGATCATTGCCTCGGTCAACCGAAGCTGGCCGCCGTCACCAGCCCAGGTGGTCTCGATGGTGGCGGTGCCGGGCCGGTAGCGCCGCTCGATCACGGGCCACGGTCCGGCCGGGCCCATGGCGAAGGTGCCGGCGTCGGGGCCGCCGATGAGACGGGCGAACACCGGTTGGCCGTCAAAGCGAGGCACGCACATCCAGTCGAGGGACCCGTGGGGGCCGACCAGGGCGGCGGTGCGGGTGTCGCCGATCAACCCGTAGTCCTCGATGGCGGGTTGGCCCCACTCGCCGTGTGGTCCCAGGGTGGTCACCGGCGGCGGTAGCGCAGGAAGAGATAGCCCTCGGCGGTAAGGACGTTGGCCAGCTCCAGGCCGCTGGGTGGGTCAAGACCGGCACCGCCCAAGATGCGCCCGGCGCTCCCGGCGACGAGCACAGGCGAGAGGGTCAGGCAGACCTCATCGAGCAGGCCGGCGCCCGCCAGTTGCCCGGCAATCCCGGGTCCGCCCTCGGCGAGAACGTTGTCATATCCCCGCCCGCCCAGCTCGGCCACCGCCCGGGTCAGGTCGACGCCGTCGTGGCCGGCCACGATGACCTCGGTCACCAAGGCGGCCTTCGCCCGATCGGCCGGGGCAGCAGCCGAGGTCGTCAACACGATCGGGCGGTGGCCGAGTTCGGTAAAGAACGGGGAGTCCCACTCCAAGCGACAGGCCCGGGTGACCACCGCGACCGGCGGCACCGGTGCCAGTCCCCACCCTCGGCGACGGTCGCGGACGGCGTCGTCGAGGCGGGCCGGGCCGTAGGCTTCGTCGCGCATGGTGGCGGCGCCCACCAGGATCACGTCGGCCAACCCCCGCAGCGTGGCGAAGAGTTCCTGGTCGGCGGGGCCACCGAGGCCGCCTGAGCGTCCGGCCAGGGCGGCGGCCCCGTCGACGCTGGCGATCATGTTGAGCCGCACCCCCGGCCGGCCGCCGGCCCGGGGGAGGCGGCCATAGGCGTCGATCGGGTCGACGTCGGTCGCCTCGGGGAAGAGTTGGCGCATCTCAGTGGGCCTTGAGTAGCAGCCCGAGGGCGATGCCGTAGGCGAGGTGGGCGGCGATGGCCACCAGCGGGGTCCGGGCGCCGTAGTTGAGCCCGGCCAGCCCGGGCGGCTCCAGGGCCGCAGTGGATGACGGTCCGGCCCGCTCCGAGGCGATCCGGGGGTTGACGCCGGCCAGCAGCGGCACCAGCACGGTGAGGGCGACGGCGACATGAACCAGGCCGAAGAGGGCGCCGAGCCACCAAGTGGCCCGGTCGAGCAGCGCGAAGGCCGCTGCGTAGCCCAGGGCGAAGCCCTGTCCGACGCCCAAATGGATGAAGAACCCCGCCACCCGGGCCCGGTCGGGGTCCTCGGTGACGAGGGTGCCCAACAGGAGGGGAAGGTCGAGGCGGGTGAGCCCGGCGAGCTGGGCGGTGATCATGACGGCGGTCAGGGTGGTGGTCGCCACCAACCCGAACAGCGCCCAGCCGCCCCAGTCCATGGACGCTCAGCGTCCCGCCAGTGCGTTGGCCTTGGCGTCGAGGGCACCCAGCACATGGGCGAAGGAGGCGTGGAAGCTGGCCACGCCCTGGTCCTCCAGTGCGGCGCCGACATCGTCCATGTCGATGCCGAGCGCGCCGAGGCGCTCCATGACCTCGTCCGCGGCGTCAAGGTCGGTGTCGATCGTGCGGGCGAGGCGGCCGTGGTCCTCGAAGGCGGCGATGGTGGCGTCGGGGATCGTGTTGACGGTGTCGGAGCCGATGAGGCTGTCGACATAGGCGGTGTCGGGCAGCGCCGGAGCCTTGGTGGACGTTGAGGCCCACAGTGGCCGTTGCAGGTGCCCACCGGCCGTGGCCAGGCGGTCCCAGCGCTCACCGGCGAAGCGCTGGCGGAACAGCCGGTAGGCCAACCGGGCTTGAGCGATGGCAGCCGTGGTCCGCAGCGCCTTGGCGTCGGGGGTGGCGATGGCGTCGAGGCGGCGGTCGACCTCGGTGTCCACACGGCTGACGAAGAACGAGGCCACGCTGTGCACGCTGGCGGGATCGCCCCCGGCGGCGACGAAGGTCTCCAGGCCGGATAGGTAGGCCTCGATGACCTGGTCGTAGCGGGCCAGCGAGAAGATCAGGGTGATGTTGATGCTGTGGCCCTCACCGATCATGGCCCGGATGGCCGGGATGCCCGCTTTGGTGGCCGGGATCTTGACCAACAGGTTCGGCCGATCGATGCGGCGGTGAAGGTCGCGTGCTGCGCCGATGGTGCCGGCGGTGTCCTGGGCCAGCTCGGGCGCTACCTCGATGGACACGAACCCGTCGGTGCCACCGCTGGCGTCGAAGGTCGGCCGCAATACCCCCAGCGCCTCGACGACGTCGTCGCTCACCAGCGACAAGTAGGCGTCGGTGACCGGGCTGCCCTGGGCCACCAGCGCCTGGAACTCGGCGTCGTAGGCGTCGGAGCCTTCGATGGCCTTGGCGAAGATGGTCGGGTTGGCGGTCACCCCTCGGATGCCCTCGGCCACGTAGCGGACCAGGGTCCCGTCGCGTAGGTAAGGCCGGGTGAGGTTGTCCAGCCATGGGCTCTGGCCCTGGCCGTCGAAGAGCTGGTGCAGCTTGGTCATGGCCTCTCCTACTGAGACGTCAGTCGTGGCGGCCGGGGAGCACGTCCGACTCGGAGGGGTGCCAGACCGGGGAGTCGCCCGCCGTCTCGACGTTGAACCCGTAGTCATAGACGAGGGTCCCGCCAAACGTCGCCCCCAGCGACACCAGCAGGGCAATGACTCCCGACATGACCGCGATCCCCACCGGGGTGACGGGATGGGTGTGGTAGTCGTTGAGCCGCCAGGCGATGTCGGCCAGGGCGAGCACGGTGACGCTGACCATGATGGTGGCGTGGGTGTTGATAGTGCGCCGGGCCTGGGTGCCGGCCTGGGAGGATTTCCACGCGTCCCACAGCCCGCTCAACGCCGCCAACACCGAGACCGCGGCCCCACCGATGAAGGTGAAGGTGCCAGCGTGCCACAGCTCGCGAGCCCAGGTGTGGTCCTTGCCAGCAACTGCCGAGATGATGTCGAAGGCTGCGGCCAGGACATAGGCGGCGATGGGGAAGTCGGTCAGCGGCGGATGCACCGGCTTGCCCGACCAGCCCCTCAGCCCCTTGAAGGTGCGGCCCTTGAGGGTCAGTGTAGGGCGGACCGAGAACTTTCTCATGCGGTTGCCTTTCTCTTTTCACGCCTCGTGGATCGAGGACGGTTGGTCTGGTGCAGGTGGACGCAGCACTGCCCGGGGCTAGGTTCGAGGCGGGCTTGCAGGTCGTCCCGGTCGAGGCCATCGACGAGACCGCCCATGAGCTCGAGGTTCAGGCCACAGACCAGGTCGGTGAAGTCCTGGGCGAGGGCGTGGAACGGGCAGTTGGCCAGGGTTATGCCACCAGGCTCGGAGCGCGGCTCATAACCACAGGCGCGTAGCACGCTGGTGGTGGCAGCCAGCACTGCGGATCGGCTCGGCCGGGGCCCGGCCTGGTTCTGGGCGCGCTGGCCCAGGGCCCGGCCCGTTTCTCGGGCCACATCGCGCAGGGCGTCGCCGATCGGCGTGTGGTCGCGCTCTGCGGTGGTGACGGCCCGGGCCAGGAGCCGCCCGGCGAGTTCGTAGTCGCGTGGGGGCAGGCTGACGGCGAGCTCACGTGAGGAGCGGCGGTAGAGCTTGGCCGGCCGACCGGCTCCCGGCCCGCCCCGCCCTGGGGGCCGGGCGTAGCCGACCTCGAGAAGGCCGTCAGAGACCAGCTTGTCCAGATGGAACTTGGCCACGTGGCGGGCCACGCCGACACCGCCGGCGGCCTGGTCACGGCTGACCGAGCCGGCTTGGGCGACCACGTAGCGGTACAGGGTCCGGCGGATCGGCTCGGCCAACGCGGCGATGCCAGTGACCTGCGCGTCGAAGTCGGCGTCTGCGAGCTGCGGGGTGGTTGTGGGCTGTCGGGGTGCCACCAGATGACCTTCTAACGGAGATAGCGGTTGACGAAACTTATTTAGCCATCTAAGGTCTAGAGTACGCTCCTTTAGAGACGGAGGCAACCCCGAATGATCCCGAATGATCGGCACTCTCTCCAGCCCGGACGCCCCCACCGGCAGCCCGGCGCTGTGCCAAGCGCGCTGAGGTGACCACCGCCTTCGTCCTCTCCGGCGGCGGCAGCTTGGGCGCCGTCCAGGTCGGGATGCTCCAGGCGCTGGCCGAGCGCGACGTACGCCCCGACCTGCTGATCGGGACGTCGGCTGGCGCCCTCAACGCCGCCTTCGTGGCCGGCCACGGCACCGGCCGCGAAAGCCTCGACCGCTTGGCCGCCATCTGGGTCGGCCTGCACCGCCGGGACGTCTTCCCCTTCGACCCGCTCCGCCACCTCCTCGCCTTCGCCGGGTCCCGCGAGTCGCTGTGCTCGGACCGAAACCTGCGCCGCCTCATCGAGGCGCACCTGCCCTACCGAGACCTCGAGGACGCGACCATCCCCGTACACATCGTGACCACCAACCTGTTGAGCGGCCAGGAAGTCCTCCTCTCCGCCGGAGACGCCCTCAGCGCCGTGCTGGCCAGTGCCACCATCCCGGGCTTCCTGCCCGCCGTCCAACGCGAAGGCCTCACCCTGGTCGATGGCGGTGTGGCCAACAACGCCGCCCTGTCCCAGGCGGTCGCCCTGGGCGCCGATGAGATCTACGTCCTGCCGGCCGGCTTCGCCTGCGCGCTGGCCCAGCCACCGAGGACCGCCCTGGCCGCCGCCGTGCAGGCCCTCACCCTGCTCATCGAACAACGCCTCGTCATCGATGTCGCCCAGTTCACCGGCCACGCCCAAATCAAGGTCTTGCCCCCCCTGTGCCCCCTGGCCGTGTCATCAGCCGACTTCAGCCACGGCGCCGAGCTCATCGCCCGGGCCCACAGCACTACCGGGAAATGGCTCGCCTCGGGCGGCCCATCCCTGCCGGTACCGGAGCGTTTCCTGTCCCTGCACCACCACCCCTCCCATCCGACACAGCAGACCACAGGGCCGACGTGTCCTCAGGTCGCCGCATGAGCACCAATGTCGCTGCTCCGGCCCGGAACGCCGGCACGGCGCGGCCTCACGGGCACCTCCGAGTCGTCGGCGGCGATCAGGCCATCAACCTGGTCGCCGCCGAGCAGGCCGTCCGGGACCTGCTCGTCGCCCTCGGGCGCGACCCCGACTCCGAGCACCTCCACGACACCCCTCGCCGCGTCGCCGGTGCCTTCGCCGAGCTGTTGGCGCCCGAACCATTCGAGCTGACCACCTTCGCCAACGATGAGGGATACGACGAGCTCGTCCTGGTCCGCGACATCCCATTCCACTCGCTGTGCCAGCACCACCTGCTGCCCTTCCACGGCGTCGCCCACATCGGCTACGTGCCCGCCGAGCGAATACTGGGTCTTTCCAAGCTGGCCCGTGTCGTCGAGCTGTTCGCACGCGACCTCCAGCTCCAAGAACGGCTCACCAGCCAAGTGGCCGGCTGGCTCGAACAACACCTGGAACCCAAAGGCGTCGGCGTCGTCTTCGAGGCCGACCACCTCTGCATGTCCCTGCGCGGAGTGCGCGCCACCGGCGCCCACACTGTCACCTCCGCCTTACACGGCCTGCTCCGCGATGACCCCCGCTCTCGCCAAGAGTTCTTTGCCCTCACCGGCGTGGGCCGGTAGGCCTACAGGACCCGGGTCCGGCCTGGGAGACTGTCTGGATGCCTATCAAGACCCGCTTCACTGACCTGTTCGGCTGCCGCCATCCGCTCCAGCAGGCCGGCATGGGGGGACTGGCCTCGCCCGACCTGGCCGTAGCCGTGGCCCGTGCCGGGTGTCTGGGAATGCTGAGTGGAGTGGGCGGGGCCGGGGCCCTGGCCGACCAGCTCGCTGAAGTGCCGACCGAGCTGGCCGTTGGAGTCAACTTCCTGGTTCCATTCCTCGACCCGGCGGCACTGGAGGCGGCCGCCGACCGGAGTCCCTACGTCGAGTTCTTCTGGGGTGCTCCGGATCCGGGCCTGGTCGAGGTGGTCCACCGCGGCGGAGCCCTGGCCGGATGGCAGGTCGGATCGGCTGAGGAAGCCCGAACGGGTGCTGACGCAGGCTGTGATCTGATCGTGGTGCAGGGCATCGAGGCCGGGGGACACGTGCGAGGCGTGGTCGGGCTCCTGGCCCTGCTCGACGAGCTGCGTTTGACGATCGACCCGCCGCTGGTGGCGGCCGGGGGCATCGGGTCGGGCCGCGCCATGGCCGCCGCCCTGGTGGCGGGCGCCGATGCTGTGCGGGTCGGGACCCGGTTCCTCGCCACGAACGAATGCGGCGCCCATCCCGACTACGTCGAGGCTCTGATCCGCTCCGGTGCCGATGACACCGTCCTCACCACAGCCTTTGGGCTTGGCTGGCCGGACGCTCCTCACCGGGTGCTCAGATCGGCCGTCGAGGCTGGGCAAGCCCGGGGGGATGCCCAGACGTGGAGCCCCGAGTGGCCGTCGCAGACCTCGTCAGGGGTCATCGAGTCCATGGCCCTTTACGCCGGCCAGTCCGTTGGCTCAGTGCGATCGCGCCAGACCGCGGCCGAGGTCGTGGAGGAGCTAACCAGGGAGGCGGAGTCCGCGTTGTCCGGCATTTCGGAACGGCTGGAGGTTTGAGACGCCGGTTTGGTGCCCCTGTCGACCGGTGGTCCGGTGCGGATGTTCACGGACAGTGACTGTTAGCGGGCCCGACCCTTCGAGGTGACCAAGGTGCGCTCGTCTGGTGGCGGTCGGACTCGTCCGTGCCCGCCATCTCGCGTGTCACGTTTGTGTCACGAGGCGCTCTGGACGACGCGTATCCGGAGGCGCGCCAACGCTCTGACCTGCGCCTTTGGCTCCTGGCTCTCCGAGACAGATATGGGCCTGCAAAGCCCCGTACCCGGGTTCGATTCCCGGCGCCGCCTCTCCCTCAGTAGAGGCATGGTTTCCCTGGTCAAGGGCATTTTCTGCACTTGGCCAGGGGATGACATGCGAGGACAGGATTGACCGATATTCCGTGTCCGGTCTGTGTCACGACGGTCGGTGTCACGAGGACGGCG
>Ga0307374_10003157_pt1 | contig 28422 bp, 24 predicted proteins | sample OX3MG_FD_202532 | JGI IMG/M metagenome (GOLD analysis project Ga0307374, IMG submission 202532) | Soil microbial communities from Risofladan, Vaasa, Finland - OX-3 | ecosystem: Environmental > Terrestrial > Soil > Coastal area > Acid sulfate soil | place: Finland: Risofladan, Vaasa | collected... | reverse complement strand
GGATCCCGACGCCGCTCCACGTACTCCAGATCCTCGAGGTCGTTGAGGACGAGGACGCCGGTATTGGAGTCCATGGAGAGCATCTCGGTCATGACCTGCTGCGAGACGCCCGGATGGTCCCGGAGATACGCGAGCACCACCATGTTCCGCAGGTTCATCCCGACCAGGTCGACGGAACTGCGCAGGTAGACGGCCCTGGCCAGCCTGGTCAGAAGCACGATCGTCCCCGTCGTGGGGCGGGCGGCCGCTCGAGGGCTCACGACTTCAAGCCTACCTGCACGGCCTCATCGATCACCCCTGTAGGATAGTCCCGAAATCATGACTATCCAAGAGTTGGGAACCATGTCCGAGGAGGAGAGCGCGACCGGCGACCGCCGGCGCTGGATAGCCCTCGTCGTCGTCTGCCTGGCCATGTTCATGAACGCGCTCGACGGCTCCATCGTCAACGTGGCCCTCCCCGACATTCAGAAGAGCCTCCACTTCAGCCAGTCCGGCCTGACATGGGTGGTCGACGCCTACCTGATCACCTTCGGCAGTTTCCTCCTGATGGCCGGCCGCCTGGGTGACCTGATCGGCCGCAAGAAGGTGTTCCTGGCCGGCGTGACTCTGTTCATGCTGGCCTCCATCGCCTGTGGCTCCGCCGACAGCCAGGCGATGCTGGTCGGGGCCCGCTTCGTGCAGGGGATCGGCGGGGCGCTTTCGTCCTCGGTCATCGTGGCCATCATCGTCACCGAGTTCCCGCGGCCGGCCGAGCGGGCCAAGGCAATGAGCGCCTACGTGTTCGTGGCCGTCGGCGGCGGGTCCATCGGGCTCCTTGCCGGCGGCGTCCTGACCCAGTTCCTGAGCTGGCACTGGATCTTCTTCGTGAACATCCCCATCGGCATCGCCACGCTCGTCCTCGGCCGCTTCCTCATTGTGGAGAACGTCGGTCTCGGCATCAAGCAGGGGGTCGACTGGGTCGGGTCGTTCCTCGTCACCGTGTCCCTCATGGTGGGCATCTACGGCATCGTCACGGCGTCCAGTGACGGTTGGGCCTCGACGCACACCCTCGGCATCCTCGCCGCCGCGGTCGTGCTGTTCGCGTCGTTCATCGTTCTCGAGTCGAAGCTGGCCAACCCGATCATGCCGCTGCGGATTCTGAGGATTCGGACGCTCACCGGCTCGAGCGCCATCCGTGGGCTGCTCGCCACCGGCATGTTCTCCACCTTCTTCATCGGCGCGCTCTATCTCGAGCACGTGCTCGGCTACAGCCCCGTCAAGACGGGTCTGGCCTTCATGCCGGCGACCATCGGAACGGCTGTCATGTCGGCGGGTCCGACCGCATGGCTGGTCAACCGCTACGGCAAGAAGGTGATGTACCCCGCCATGCTCTCCGCCGCCGCCGGCCTGCTCCTGCTTGCGTCCGCCGGCCAGGGTGCGAGCTACTTCCCGACCATCTGCTTCGCCTTCCTCCTTCTCGGAGTGGGCGGTGGTGCGTCGTTCATGCCGCTCCTGCAGATCGGCATGTCCGAGATCCCCAAGGACGACGCCGGCCTCGGCTCCGGCATCGTCAACGTCTCCCAGCAGATGGCCGCCGCCGTGGGCTTGGCCATCCTCAGCTCAATCGCCACGACTCGCACCCATTCCCTGCTGGCTGATGGCCAAACGGCGATCCACTCCCTGACTGCGGGCTATCAACTGGCACTCGTCTTGGCGGCCGCCAGCGTGCTGCTCGGCCTGGCCTTGGCGCCGATTCTGCTCCGCACGCGTGAGACGCCCGAACAGGAGCGGCAGCACATCGCCGAGAACATGCAAAACCCCGAGGCTATGGAGCACCTCGTCCTTTAGGCGACCGATCGCTCGACCGCCGCGACCACTCAGCCCGGGGCGACCTCAATCGACGGGAGATCCCACCCCGCGCCGTCGAGCCACGCACGCAGCGCCGCCGTCGCTCGGACATCGTCCTCGTTGTACTCGACGAGCCATTCCTGCGCCGCACCTCGCGCAGTCGGCCCAGCCTCCTCATCAGTCGCCTGCTCGTACTTGACGATGGCCAGCGTGCCGCCGCCGTCGTCGGAACGCCACGCAAACCCGGCCAGCGGTGCCGTTTCTTTCAGCCCCATGCTGCGACCGGTGATCAGCTGGTCCCGCACAACCTCCAACAGATCGACCCACTGGTCGGAGGCAAAGAGCGCGTCCACCTCATCGCGTCGGCCACTGCCGATCCGGTCGGCGATCCGTCTCATCTGCCCCTGCTCGGCGCTCCTGCTGTAGCAGTAGGCCCGGAAGGTGGCACCCTCCCGGGCCGCCCGTGACCGCTCCGAGGTCAGCCACGACCAGAACTCGTCGAACGCGATCAGTTCGCCCGCCTCGATGTCGGGATCCCACGAGGCGAACCCGACGTACCGGGGCTCCGGCGAAGCCGACCGACGGTCGGTGACGAGTGCGCCCCAGAGATAGCAGCCGTCGTTGGTGTTCTCCATGTCCACATCGACCTCGATGTCAGCCCTGGGCACGGTGACGACATCGAGGCCCCGCCTGCGATATGCCGGTGACGCGCCGACCCGGGCCCGGGCCAATTCGATCTGACCGGCCGCATTCGAGGCACCGGACTCACAGACCGCCAGTGTCCTCGCATCGATCGTCTCCAAGTCGGCCACCGTGTGCAGACCGAGCCCCGACAGCACCTCGACCTGCTTCGGCCGGTTTGCAATGACATCGACCAAGGGCGTCGACCCCGGGCGCCCCGCCGCCTTCGACCGCAGGCCCTCGACGTCGACCTTGGCCCGGACGAGCTCGGCCGTGCGCCAGTCCAGCGCGGCGAGGTCGTGCAGAGAGCCGATCCCGTGCGCTTTGTACAGCCCACGGCGGCCCGCTCCGACGCCGGCGATAAGGCTCAGGTCGGCGACCTCCTCCATCCGGTCACCGCACCACTCGCGCCAGCGGCACATGTCGCACTGCTCACACACGATCGGCTCGGCCAACAACGCAGCGGTCCCGTCGTCCAGGTGGTCCTCTGCCGCCGCCAGGATGCCGAGCCGGTGCGCGAACTCCAACTCGTAGCGGGCCAGCGCACTCATGGGCCCGGCCGGAGCGCCCGCACCGTCCACATACTCGGGCGCAGGGAGTGTGGCCTCGGCGAGATCGTGCCAGACGATCACACCCTCGGTCCCGCACACGCCGGCGGCGAAGCACTCCGGTGAGCCGATACCGGACGCGTCGAGGAGGGCGCGGTAGTGCGCCAGCTGCATCAGGTCGCCGACGTGCTTCCGGGCCGTGTGCTCCGCGCCGACCACGGCGGCGTCGAGGAAGGGCGTCGTCACGTCGGAGACGAGCGCCGTCCCGGTCCCCTCCTTGCGCACGCGGTCGAGCGCCTTGTGCGACTTGACCTCAATGGGCAGGTAGCCCGCGCCATGCCGCACCAGGAGATCGGGCTGGCCGACTCTGTGCGCCTCGTGGTCGATGGGGAGCCGTCCGCCGGCGATGACCAGCGCCCCGGACTGCACGGCCTTCATGGTCTGCCACTCCTGGGCGTCGATGTCATCGGCCTCGATGACGACGGCGCCCTCCATCCCTTCGAAGAGAAGCGCAAACGTGTCGTCCTCGTGCTCGTTGCCGGCCCGGTAGAGCATCTGCAGGAACGGCGGGTCGGGGAGTGGCTCGCAGGGCTGCAGGACGTCGAGCTGGACGCGCTGGGGGCACTGCTTGGCGAACGAGGAGTCCCTCGGCTTGATCTGGACCGCGACCACGGGGCCATTGTGCCGGGTGGCCGTGACACTGCGCCGGATGGATCCACGGCGGACGCCCCGGAGCGCCCGCAGGTCTCTTGAATCAACCTTGCCCGGGAGTTAGGAATGGTGAGGACTACCCACGACAAAAGGCCAGGTGAGTCATGATCGAAGAGCTGCACGATCTCCCGGCAGGGGTCATCGGCTTCGAGGCCAGCGGCGAAATCTCGGCCACCGACTACCGCGACGTCGTCGTTCCCGCCCTCGAACAGGCCTTCGCAAGTGGCGAGGTGCGGTTCCTCATCGTGATGACCAGCTTCGAGGGCATGTCAGGCGGTGCGCTCTGGGAGGACCTCAAGGTCGGGTTCGAGCACCTGCGCGGCTGGAAGCGCATCGCCGTGGTGACGGACATCGAGTGGGTGACCCACCTGACCGGGCTCTTCGGCTGGATGACGCCCGGCGAGACCAAGGTCTTCCCACTTGGGCAAAGGGCAGAGGCCACCGAGTGGGTCGCGGGATAGCTCGGTCCCAGCTCGCGCTATTGGGTCAACGTCCAGATGAGCCAGGCGACGATTGCCCACGGGACCACCACCATGGCCAGCGCGCCGATGGCGGCCCAGCCGTAGTGCGGATGTGACGAAGTGTGCATCGATTCCCACCCCCGGGAGGCGACTAGTAACGCCCAGGCTAACCACAGAGAAGTGATTTCACAACAGATGCACAATGAATGCCGGACGGATGGCTTCAGACGTCCGCTGACCAGGGGTTTCGTCTCGGCAGTGCGGAGCCGCCCTGCACCGGCCGGACCGGTGGCAGCGGGGTCAGTTGGTCTCCCGGCGGGGCCTGGACCAGTATCCCCACCCATGGGGTTGACGGAGGAGGGGCCCGAGACCGCGGCGGTCCGGGCCGAGCTGCGGGCCTGGCTGGAGGACCACCTCACCCCCGAGGTGATCGAAGCGGGGACCCACCAGGGCGACGGCGGGTCCCTCGAGATCCTGCGGGCCTGGAACCGGACGCTGGCCGACGGCGGGTGGGCGGCACCTTCGTGGCCGGTCGAGCACGGTGGACGCGGGGCCGACGTTCCCCAGCAGCTGGCCTACCTCGAGGAGACGAGTCGCCTGCGGGCGCCGGGCCCGGTCAACGTGATCGGTGTCTCCAACATCGCCCCGGCCATCATGCAGTTCGGCACGCCCGAGCAGCAGGAGCGCTTCCTCCAGCCGATGCTGCGCGGCGACGAGATCTGGTCCCAGGGCATGTCGGAGCCCGACGCCGGATCGGACCTGGCCTCGCTGCGCACCGCCGCCGTCGAGGACGGCGACGACTTCGTGATCAACGGCCAGAAGACGTGGAACTCGCTCGGCCACCAGGCGGACTGGTGCCAACTCTACGTGCGCACCGACCCGACGGTGAAGAAGCACGCCGGCATCACCTGCTTCCTGGTCGACATGCGCACACCGGGCGTCGAGGCGCGGCCGCTGACCACCATCACGGGTGGGCACGCCTTCGCCGAGCTCTTCTTCACCGACGCCCGGGTGCCGCGCACCGCCATGCTCGGGCCGCTGCACGCCGGCTGGTCGGTGGCCATGACGACCCTGAGCTTCGAGCGGGCCGGCGTGGCCCGCCTCCATCTCGGACTGGCCAACCGGCTCGACGACCTGCTGGCCGACCCCCAGGCCCGTACCGGCTTGGAGGACCCGGTCCTGCGCCAGCGCCTGGCCGGCATCTACACGGACATCCGCTGCATGCGCTTCCTGACGGAGCGCTCGCTCTCGGACCCGGCGGCGGCCGGTGCGGGCGGATCACTCGCCAAGCTGTCATGGGCCCACTGTGACCAGGAGCTGGCGGCGCTGGCGATCGACCTGATCGGGCTCGACGCGTTCGTGAGCGGGGACGGGTGGGGCCAGAACCTGCTGGCGGTGCGCCAGGCCTCCATCGCCGGCGGGACGACCGAGATCAACAAGAACATCGTCGGCGAGCACGTGCTGGGGCTGCCGCGGTGACGCCCCCTGAGGTACGGGGCTTTTGGGCCGCCGCCGCGGCAGGGCCGGGCCGTGTCGCCGTCATCGATCCCGACGGGCGAGCGTGGACCGCCGGCGAAGTCGACGCGAAGGCCAACCAGCTCGTGCACGCCCTGCGGGAGCGGGGCTTGCAGCCGGGTGATCCGGTGGCGACCCTGCTGCCCAACCGGGCCGAGGTCCTCGTCGTACTCATGGCCCTGTTCCAGGCAGGCTGGAACTTCGTCCCGCTCAACAGCAACCTGACAGTGGCCGAGGTGTCGTACATCCTCGAGGACGCCGGCGCCAAGGCGCTGGTGGCCGACGAACGGTTCGCCGCAGTGGCCGGCGGGGCCGCCCTCCATGCGGGCGTACCCGAACAGGGGCGCATCTCCGTGCCGGCGGCGGCACCGGGTTCCCCGGGCGCGATCCCGGGATTCACCCCTCTCGACGTCGTACTGGCCGGACACCCCGACCGCCCACCGATCGACCGGATCGCCGGGCAGTTCATGCAGTACACCTCGGGCACGACCGGCCGCCCGAAGGCGGTGCAGCGCACGCTCCCCTCGTTCGACCCCGAGACCTGGGTGCAGGTCTTCAGTGGAAACCTGTTGCGCTACGACATTGAGCCGGGCGGCGACGCGGTGCATCTCGTGACCTCGCCGATGTACCACATGTCGCCGCTTTCGTTCGGCTATTTCTCGGCGCACTTCGAGCACCCTGTCGTGCTCATGGAGAAGTGGGACGCCGAGGAGGCGCTGCGGCTCATTGAGCGCTACCGGGTCACAGACACGGCCATGGTGCCCACCCAGCTGCACCGGCTCATGCAGCTCCCCGAGGACGTGCGGGCCCGCTACGACGTCTCCTCCCTCCGTCAGGTCATCCACGCCGCCGCGCCCTGTCCGATGGACCTCAAGCGGCGGCTCTTCGACTGGCTCGGCCCGGTGATCTACGAGTTCTACGGGGCCACGGAGGGCGGCGGCACCCTCGCCAAGCCGCAGGACTGGCTCGACCATCCGGGCACAGTCGGGCGCCCCTGGCAGGGCGCCGATGTCAAGGTGCTCGACGACGAGGGCAACGAGGTCCCGACGGGCACGGTCGGCACCGTCTACATGAAGCTCATGGGTGGCGACTTCCGCTACAAGGGCGACGACGAGAAGACGGAAGCCAACCGGCACGGCGACTTCTTCACCGTCGGCGACATGGGCGAGCTCGACGAGGACGGGTTCTTGTATCTGCGCGACCGGAAGATCGACATGATCATCTCCGGAGGCGTGAACGTGTATCCGGCCGAGGTGGAGGCGGCGCTCCTGTCGCACCACGCCGTGGGCGACGTCGCCGTCTTCGGCATCCCCGACCCGGAGTGGGGCGAGCAGGTCAAGGCGGTCGTGGAACCGGCGCCCGGCTCGGCCGCGTCGCTGGAGCTGGCGGAGGAGCTGCTGGCCCACTGCGGCTCCCAGCTGGCCAAATACAAGTGCCCTCGGAGCATCGACTTCACCGAAGCCATGCCGCGTGATCCCAACGGGAAGCTCTACAAACGGCGCTTGCGCGAACCCTACTGGGAAGGGGTGTCTTCGGAAATCTAGTCCTCTCTAGCCCTTCCCCTCGAGAGGACCGCGCGCCGATCAACTCTCGACGCGTGACACGCCGCGCTGCACCCGACGGGACTCAATTGCACACCGTGATGGTGATGGGAGCGCTCGTCCCTCTGACTCCCCCGGCGTAAGACGCGACGCTCTGCAGGGTGTACTGCCCGTTCGGCACCGTGGTCGAGTTCCAGCTCGCCAGCCAGCCGTAGATGGTGGGCGTGGCCGTGGCGATCAGCGCATTGCTCAGGGTGCCGCCCGTCAACTGGTACTGGACCTTGGTCACACCCGATGAAGCAACGGCGTCGAGGACCGCATTCCCCGTTACCGAGGCGTTGTTCGAGGGCAGTACGACAGCGGTCGTCGGCGGCGGATTGTTCACGGTGATGGTGATGCCCGGACCGGTACCCGTGAGCCCGCCCGAGGTCGCGACGCTCTGCAGGGTGTACTGCCCGTTGGGCACCGTGGTCGAGTTCCAGCTCGCCAGCCAGCCGTAGATGGTGGGCGTGGCCGTGGCGATCAGCGCATTGCTCAGGGTGCCGCCCGTCAACTGGTACTGGACCTTGGTCACACCCGATGAAGCAACGGCGTCGAGGACCGCATTCCCCGTTACCGAGGCGTTGTTCGAGGGCAGTACGACAGCGGTCGTCGGCGGAGTCACCGTGATGGTCGCCGCCGCGGACGTGGCCGACCCGACGTAGTTGGTGAAGACGGCCCTCAGTTGCCAGCCGTTCACGAAATTGTTCAGGCTCCCCGTCGTGAACGAGGGGTTCGTTGCCCCGGCCACGTTGATCCAACTGGTGCCTCCATTGTACGAGACCTGCCACTGAATGGTTGGCGTCGTGATGTCCGCCGCGGCCGTGAAGGTCAACGTACTTCCCGTGACGGCCGACTGGCTCTGCGGATTGGTGCTGATCCTCGGCGCTTCATTGGGCTGGAAGATGTCCTGCCCGAACGGCGTGAGCCCGGCTGCGGCCGCGAAGCCAAGGTGGCCCGCACCATCCGTGCCGCCGGTCGTCAACCCGAGCAGGTCCTCGTAGCTGCGCAGCGCCGCATAGTGGTTGTAGAAGCCGGTCGTGTCGACGGTCCCGGGCTGAATGTAGGTGGAGTTGAGCAGCAGCGCGCCGACCCTGCCGCCGCCCGGATCGGCCCCCGGCGTCGTGGGCGCCGCCCCGAGGAGCGGGCTGTGCCCGGGGAAGGCCCAGTTCGGGCCGGGCTGCTCATTGCAGCAGGCGGTGGTGTCAGACACATCGCCTTCGTCGGAGGTGATGACGACGAGCATCTGGCCGGACTGGTACGAGGGGGACGCCATGATCAGCGGCATCCAGTGCTTCAGCCAGAGATCCGCTCCGGTCAGCCCGCCCGTCTTGCCGCCCTCCACGTTGGTGCCGGCGCACGTCCCGTCGTGGCCGTCGTCGCATAGGTTGGGTGTGACGAAGCCGAACTTGGGCGTGGTCGCCTCGCTGGACAGGTCGTTGGCCAGGTGTCCCGTGAAGGTGTCGGGCAGCGACACACCGTTGAACGTGCTCGTCGTTCCCACGGTCGCCTTGCCCAGCGGCACGACGTTGGCGTCACATTCCGCCGTGTTGTCGATGATGGAGTGGAAGTACATGAAGGGGTTGTGCCGTGTGGCGTACCCGTCCGATGCTTCGGCCAAGGCGGCGCCGTCCGTGCCGCCCACGGTCGGATGCGCGCAGTCGGTCCCACCGGTCGGATCGGTCACGCCACCGTCGCGCGTCGGGTCGTTGCCCATGTCCTCGGCGTACTCCCGCCAGGAGGCCACATGGGTGGTCGGGTTCGGCGGGTAGGCGGCGTCGAGCTGATCGGCGATCGTCGGCGCGCCCTTCGTCGTGGCTGTGGGCGCCGGGTAGACGCAGCCGTTCCCGTCGACCTGTCCGGGGTACCTGGCACTATTCGGGTCGTCGGTCCCCGGGGTGACGTTGCTGTACGCGGTGAGGTTGCAGTCCGAGTCGGTCAGCTGTGTCGGGGCCTGGCCGGAGATCTGGGCGATGTAGTTGTCCAGGCTGACGTGACCGGTGGCGTAGTAGTTCGGGAGCAACTCGCCCTTCGGGACCAGTGTGTTGTTGAGGTAATTCGCCACCGAACCGGATCCGAACGTCGCGGTGGCATCTTCGTTCTCGAGCTCAATGACGAGGACGTTGTTGATCGACCCCGGCGGCAGCGCCGCGCGCACGACCGGGGCGGCCCCCGCTCCGGACATGCCAGCCGTCTGGCCGAGGGTGATGGCCGTCAGCACCAGCAGCGCCCCTGCCGCGCCTTGCCGCAGCATTCTCTTCACACCCGTCATCGACGACCTCCCCGGTCTGGACCGGCCCTTACAAGACCATCCCGCTCGAGCAGCCACAAGCCCCATCGCGAGCATACGACCTATGCTCAGCGAGCATGAACGTCCAGCAGCTGCGCTACCTCGTCGCAGTCAGTGACTCCGGATCGGTGAGCGCGGCGGCCCGGAACCTCGGCATCACGCAGCCGGTGATCTCGCGCGCCATCCACGCCTTCGAGCACGAGCAGGGCGTGACGGTCTTCGAGCGTTCGGGCACCCGCCTCGTCGTCTCCGAGGCGGCACTGGCGATCGTGCAATCCGCACGCAGTGCACTCGGCGCCTTCGACGCCGTGGAGCAGACGGCGCAAGCGGTCAGGAACCCACGGGAACTCGTCATCGCCACCACGCCCACCAACGGTCTACTCCTCACTGGCACGTTGGGTGAGATCCATCGCTGTGAGCCAGGCCTCGTGATCCGGGTGCGCCGGGCCGACGACGCCGACCACGTGCTGCGCCTCGTCGAGGAGGGTGTGGCCGAGATCGGATTCCTCGAGCTGACCCCTCTGTCCGCCGAGAGCCAGCTCACCACCATGCTCGTCGCCCGATTGGAGGTCGTGTTCGTCTCGCCGCTCGGCACCGATCTGCAGGCCGCCGTGACGTGGGATGACGTGGTGCGACAGCCGCTGATCGTGCCGCCGGCGGACTCAGGGCGCCGCACCCTCATCAACGCCATGGCGAAGACTGCGACCGGGACGACCCCCGAGGAGACGATCGTCTTCGAGGACCGGGGCTCGTGGCTCGCCGGCGCCCAGGCCGGGATGGGTTCCTTCCTCTCCTATCGCTGCCTCGTGGCGGATCACGAGCGCGTGGAGATACGGCCGTTCACCCCGATGCAGACGGTCCCCGTCGGGTTCGTGCTTCCCGACCTGGCGCTGTCGGCGGAAGCCTCCCGCTTCGTCGAACTGGCCCGCGCCACCTACGCAGACCTCGGGCTGCTCCGGGAGCCCTCAGTGCCAGGTGTTGTCGGATGAGTGCTGCACTCCGAAATCCCTAGGCCGCGATCCCAACGGGAAACTGTACAAGCTGCGGTTGCGGGACCCGTACTGGGAAGCCGGCAATCGCGAGGTGTAGCTCGCTGCCCACGGCCCGGACGCCTCGAGAGACAGGCCGCGAGCAGCACCCGGTCTGCCCACTGCGGGATCCCGTCGGTCACGAAGGTGACGCGGCGGTCCCTTCCTTCGGCCCTCTCTTCATGCGTCATCGAATCGGTAGTGCCCGCGGTCGATGTGCCGGGTCCACTCCCAGTACTGGTCGAGCGGCCAGGGAGACAGCGTGAAGACCTTGCCCTCGCTGTTCTTGTAGTGGCTGTGGGTGATGGCGGGATGAGACCACACCAGCTGGCCGATCTCGTGTTGATAGCGATCGGCATACTCCTCGTGCGCCTCCCCACGTACCTCACACGACGACGCGCCTGACACCAGCGTCTCGCGCATGGCCTCCAGGGCGTAGTGGACCTGGAACTCGGAGTGGTAGAAGAGGCTGGCCCCGAAGGCCAGGTTCGTTCCCGGTCCGTAGATGCAGAAGAGATTCGGGAAGTTCGGCATGGTGATGCCGAGGTACGCGGTGGGCTCGTCCCCCCACTGGTCGTGCAGCGACGTTCCGTTGCGGCCGGTGACGCGCATGGAGGCCAGGAACTCGTTGTGGCGGAACCCGGTGGCGTAGCAGATGACATCGGCCGGAACGTGCTCCCCATCCGTCGTGACGATGCCATCAGGGACCACCCGCTCGATCCTCGTGCGGACCAGCTCCACATTCGGCCGTTGGAGGGTCCGCAACCAGGTGCCGTCGTCCTGGAGGATGCGCTTGCCCGTGGCCGGATAGTCCGGCACGACCTTCTCCAACAGGGCCGGGTCGTCACCGACGATCGATCGCATGGAGGCCACCAACCCCATCGCCCGCTTGGCGTTGAGGGCGTTGATCGATTGGTGCGTCGGGTCCTCGTGCTCGGGGTCGATCCGGTACATCTCCATACCGGCTGCGATACCGGCGAAGGTCATGACGAACCGGTACCACCGCCCGTAGAAGGGCAGGTGCCGCAGCGCCCAGGCGTCCCCGTCGGGCACGGGGGTGTGGTAGAGCCGGTTGGGAAGGATCCACTGCGCGGTGCGCTGGAAGATGGTCAACTGTTCGACGTCGTCTGCGATCGCCGGCCCGATCTGGAACCCGCTGGCGCCGGCGCCCACCAAAGCGAACCTGGTCCCTTGCAGGTCCAGGTCATCCGGCCAGCGCGCCGAGTGGAAGGACGGTCCGGTGAAGGTGTCCATGCCCGGGATCTCGGGGAGCCTCGGCAGATTGAGCGAGCCCACGGCGCTGATGACGAAACGCGCCCGCAGCTCGCTCGCCGTGCCATCCGCGTCGCGCAGGCCGACCCGCCACATCGACTCGTTGTCCTGCCACTCCAACTCGCTCACTCCCGTCTCGAAGCGGCAGTGTGGCAACAGGTCGTACTTGTCGACGATCGCTCCGAAGTATGCGCAGAGTTCGGGCTGTTGGCAGTAGTACTCGCTCCAGAATTCGGCCGGCTCGAAGGAATAGCAGTACTGGTGACTCCCGACATCCACCCGGGCTCCGGGGTACCTGTTCTCCCACCAGGTGCCTCCGGGGCCCCCGTTCTTGTCGATGATGGTGAAGGGCAGTCCCGCCTGCTGCAGGCGGATGCCGGCCAGAATCCCGCCCATGCCACAGCCGATGACCACGACCGGTGACGCGGCCTTCTGGCCTTCGGAGACTCCGTCACCCCACGTGATCTCTCCGCTGTCCCCACCTTCGAACTGCAGATCGTCGAACAGCAGGCCGGCCAGCCGGCCCTCGACGGGACGTCGCCCGAGGAAGCTCATCATCTCTCGCAGCGCATCCCGGGGAAGGTCGACCGGGACGCACCCACCGTCGCGGTAGGCGGCGATCGCGGGGAGGGCTCGACGCCGCACCTCCGCCATGTCCTCCTCGGACATCGCACCCTGAATGTCCAGTGACATCCCCACATTCGGCTGAATGTCGCCCCGCACCCACGACAGGTCGCCGGTCATGTGCACGAGCGAGCACAGAAGGGCCGGGACACTTACCTCGGCCAGGGCGGCCGCGATGACCTCATCGCTGTCGGCGAAGGGCTCCCCGGCAAATCGGTTCCTCGTCACTGCGGGACATCCTCGCCGGGCCGTGCCGTCGGTGCACCGGCCCAGTGCATACGGAGGTCTTCGAGCCAGCCGGGGAATGCGAGGGGCGGGTCAGGCAACGCCTCGGCGCCCTGCGCCGCCAGGGCGGCCTCGAAGGCCTCGGGCTCGTCCCCCCAGCTGCGCGGATCGCCCATCATCACCTCGAACATGACGGCGCCCTCCGGCCCGGCCACCACGGGGCCGAACGCGGCGCCGAGCGGCAGCTCGATGTGCGTGCCTGCCGGGCAGCGGCGAGCGCCGAAGCTCACCTCACCCTCGAGCACCATCACGACGTGGGGCGAGAAATGGCCGTGCCGCCGCACCACCATGCCCGGGTCGTAGCGGGCGTAGATGGTGAGGTACTGGGGGTCGGGCGAGAAGGCGAGCCACTTCTCCCACACATGGGCAACGGAGCCGTCGGCGTTGCGCTGCGCCTTCACCGCCTGCCAGGGCACCTCGGGATCGTCCAGGTGGCGGAAGGTGGGCTCCAGGCCGTCGACCTTGGGCGACGGCGGCGGCGTAGGGGCGGGCCAGGCCATCAGGGGCCGACCTCAATGCCGAGGTACCGCTCGAACACCTCTTCCCCCTGCAGCTCGGCCGCCGCACCCGAGTGGACGATCTGGCCGCGGTTCATGATGTACGCGGTGTCGGCGAGCTCGAGCGCCCGGGTCACGTACTGCTCGACCAGCAGCAGGGCGGTGCCTCCGGCCACGATCTGTCGCAGTGCGTCGAACACCTGGTCCACCAGGAGCGGTGACAGTCCGAGGGACGCCTCATCCACCACGACGATCCGCGGACTTGTGAGGTACGCCCGGACGAGGGACAGCATCTGCTGTTCGCCGCCGCTGAGGCTCCCGGCCTGTTGCCCCAGGCGCTCCGCCAGGACCGGGAATTGTTCGCCCGCCTTGACCAGGCTCTCCCTCTCCTTGCCCTTGGGCGAGTTCAAGACGATGTTCTCCTTGACGGTGAGCGAGGGGAAGATGCCGTGCCCTTCGGGCAGGTGGCAGAGACCTCGTCGGGCCATGGCGTAGGGCTTGAATCCCGTCACGTCCTCCCCGTCGAGCAGGACCCTGCCGCTGATCGGTTTGATCAGGCCGGACGCGGTGCGCAAGGTCGTGGTCTTGCCCGCGCCGTTCGGACCGAGGAGTGCCACGACACCCGAGTCGGGGACCGAAAGGGAGACGTCGCGCAGGACCACCGTGTCGCCGTAGCCGGCCGTGATGCCGTCCAGCTCAAGCACCGCTCAACCCCACGGATGGGACGCCACGGGGAGGAGACGCACCCGCGAGGTCGGCCCCCGCCATGACGCCCTCTGAGCCCAGGTAGGCGCTCCGCACAATCGGACTGGCGAGCATCTCGGCCGCCGTGCCCTCGAAGACCATCTGTCCGAAGTCGAGCACGTAGATGTTCTCACAGACCTGGCGCACCAGCGCCATGTCATGCTCGACCAGGAGAATGCCGACGCCACGCTCCGCCACCGTGCCCGTGAGGATCTCACCGAAGCGCCTCGTCTCGCCGGCGTCGAGTCCTGAGGACGGCTCGTCGAGCAGTAGGAGGTCGAACGGCCCGGCGAGTACCCGCGCCAGCTCGACCATCCGGCGTTGACCGGTCGGAAGCAACCCGGCCTGGAGATCCGCCAGCGGTCCAATTCCGGTCAGGTCCATCGCATCCTCGACGGCTCTGCGCACCGTGGCGCGCTGCGCGGTGCCGCTCACCAGCTGGCGTACGGGGTTCGCGCCAGCAAGTGAGGCCTCCCGGCCAAGGGCGACGTTCTCACGCACGGTGAGAGAGGAGAACAGCTCGACCCGCTGAAAGGACCGGCCGAGGCCGAAACGAGACCGTCCGGCGGGCCCCAGTGACGTGACGTTGCGTCCGTGCAACATGATGGCGCCGTCGCTCGGCCTCACCAGCCCCGAGCACGCGTTGAACGTCGTCGTCTTCCCCGCTCCATTGGGCCCGACGAGACCCGTGATCGACCGCATCGGCGCCGTGAGGGTGAGGTTCTGCACGGCGCTCACGCCCCCGAAGCGAACAGAGAGTCTCCGGACTTCCAACCCGCTCGTCCCCCCACGGGCCTCGACGGCCGCCGCCTCGACCGCGGTGACCCCGGCCGCAGCCGCCAAGTGGCCGTCCAGGCGGGCAGCGTCCTCTTCGGTCGCGACGACATCAGCCACGGCACGTCGAACCTGCTCCGTCGTCACCGCCTCCTCCGGCTGGCGACCACCCAGGCGGTCGAGGAACTGACGGACACGCAGAGGAACAGTCGCCGTCCTTCGCTCGAAGACGGCGTACGCCGCTGCCATGACGCCGAAGAAGATCTGGAGGTACGTGGTGACGTTGTTGGAGGTGAAGTACCCGGGAATGATGGAGACGCCGAGAGCGGCGATCAGCGCGTACCAGGGCTCCCCGCCGATGGCGATCACGACCAGCGCGACGTAGACGAGCGAGAGGAACGGGTCGTAGTTGGCCCCCACGGCGTAGTGGAACTCGACGGCGATGAGGGCGCCGGCGAGGCTCGCGAACCCGGCCGAGAGGCAGAAGACGAGGACCTTGATCACATTGGTCGTGGCCCCCTGCGTCTCGAGCGCGAGCGGCGAGTCGGCCAGCGCGCCCAGGAGGCGACCCATGCGGCTGCGCTGGATGACCATGATGACCGCGGTGCTGAGTACGGCCGCGACCAGCAGCACGTAATAGAACCCCTTGTCCGACGCCAGCGAAAGGCCGAAGATGCTGACGTCCGGTCGCGGCGCCGGTATGCCCGATGTCGTCAAGCCGAACATGAGGTTCGTCGAATAGAAGAGGTACTGCAGCAGAATCCCGAAGCCCAATGTCGCCAGGGCGAGGAACAGGCCCGACAGTCGGATGGCCGGGATCGCCACAATGGCTCCCACTGGCACGGCGACGAGCATGGCCAGCAGCAGCGCCAGGAGCCACGGGAGGTGGTAGCTGTCGGTGAAGTGCGCGAAGGAGGCGGCGCCGACTGCAGCAAACGCGAGGTGGCACAGCGAGATTTGTCCCGACACCCTCACGAGGAGTCCCAGCGACAGCAACAGGATGGCGTCGGCCAGGAAGCTGGCCCAGATGGCCAGATGGTCGCCCACCAGGTTCGGGATCAGGGACAGGACGACCAGCCCGATCGCGAAAGTGGCGCCCCGGACGCGCCAGGGCGCGTACCAGGGCTTCTTGACCGGCAGCGTCGTCACAACACGGCGCTCGGCCAGCTTCGCCTTGGGCGTGACGCACAGTGCCAGGAAGAGGACGATGAAGGGGATCGCCGGGGGCAGACCGCTCAGCCACGTGATCGAGCCCGAGTACTTGGTGGTCAGGGACCCGGCAATGCCGACGAGCAGCCCACCGAGGAACGTGAGCGGCAGGCTCGAGAAGCCACCGATCGCCGCAGCCCCGAACGCGTAGACGACGAGGGTCGAGATGATCACGGCATTCAGGCTGAGTCCGGGCGCCAGAAGGAGGCCGGCCATGGAGCAGAACGTCATGGAGATGATCCAGGCCCAGCGCCGCACGCGGATGGGGTTCTCACCCGTCATCGACAGAAGGTCGGGGTTGTCGACGACGCCCCGCATGGCGTAGCCCATGCGTACGAACCGGAAGAACCAGTAGAGGACCGCTGTCGCGATGAGGGAAACGATCGTGACGGTGATCTGGTCCCATCCGACGTTCACGCCCAGAATCGGAACCGTCGACGTGGGCAGGAACGGTGGGAAGTTCACCTCGTTGTTCCCGTACCAGAGCTCACCGACGCCCAGGACGATGAGAAGGAGGCCGACGGTGGCGACCACCTTCAACGTGGCGCCCACCCGTTCCAGAGCCCGTCCCAGCAGCTCCATGAGGAGTCCCTCCGCCGGACCGATGACCAGGACGCACACGGCGGCGGCCAGACCCCAGGGCCATCCGTGTTCGTCGTGCAGCCAGTAGAAGACGAAGACGGTGAGCGCAGCGATAGCGCCGTAGGCCAGGTTGAAGATGCCCGATGTCTTGTAGGCGAGCACGAGACCGACTCCGGCGAGCCCGTAGACCGCGCCGGTGGCGATGCCGATGACGATGAACGGCAAGAAGTCCTGCATCGCTCAGCTCACCTCCCTCGCCGATCCCCCGGCCGTGCCCCATGGTCATGCGCACGCCCTCACGGCGAGGTCGTGCCAAGACAGGACACTAAGGGGTCGGTATAGTCCCGGGAAAGTGATGGGGTGAGCGCCTGTTCGGGTTACCGAGCGGGAGACAAATGGGGCGACGGTGTGTGGATGCTCCGTCTGGGTGGGGCCGGGGGCCCAAGGGGGTAGTCGTGTTCGGACGCGTGAAGAAGACGGCAGCTGCGTTGGCGATGGGTTCACTCGCCGTCGGGGGTGCGGTGAGCGTCGCCGTGATGCCGGACTCTGAGGCGAGTGCGGCGAGTGCGGCGAGTGCGGCGAGTGCGGCGAGTGCGGTCACGATCGCCGATCTCTGCAGTTGTACCGGGCCAGAAGCCTCATCGATCAGCCAGACCTCTGACACCATGCAGGCCTGGGCATCGTGGGTGAACAGCCACGGGGGCCTGGCCGGACACCAGGTGCACCTCGTCATTTTGGACGACGGCTACAGCGCGGCAAAGGCACTGACCAACGCCGAGACGGCGATCAACCAGGATCACGCAGTGGCGCTCTTCGACAACAGCGACGAAGATCCGTCCTTCGCCTCCACCGTGCAGTCGGCACACGTTCCGGTTCTCGGCGGCCAGGAGAGCGACTCAGGGTACAAGAATGCCGACTTCTTCCCCGCTGGCGCCACCTTCAACTACACGAACTCAGTCGGTGCCATCATCGCCAAGGCTGAGGGCGTCAAGAAAATGGCTGCGGTCTACTGCGTGGAAGTCGCCATCTGCGCGGAGTCGGTCCACCAGGGCGAGCAGGTGGCCGCGCACTATGGGATCAAGTACGTGTACACGTCGAGCATCGGTTTCGCCGCCCCGAACTACACGGCCCAGTGCCTGGCGGCCAAGCAATCCGGCGCCACCGCAATGACGGTGGGCGACGCGTCCTCGGTCGTCGAGCACGTGGTCTCGGACTGTGCGGCGCAGGGGTACACACCACGCCAGCTCTCGAGTGATGGCACGGTGGCGGCCGCCTGGCTCAAGATTCCGGCCTTCAACGGCAACATCGACACGCAGTCGGACAACCTGTGGTTCCTCCACAACGCCGCGACATCGACGATGTATTCGGCACTAGAGAAGTACGCGCCGGGGGTGCCGAGCGGGCCCAACTTCGGTGAGATCGTGTTGCAGTCGTGGTCGGACGGCGCCCTCCTGCAGGCCGCCGTGAAGGCCGCTGGGGCCTCAGCGGCGACGCCGCTGACTTCGGCGGAGATTCTAAAAGGTCTCTACGGGCTTCCCACGGGCGAGACGCTCGGCGGATTGTCGCCCGCTTTGCACTTCGTCAAGGGTCAGCCTGCCAACAACAGCTGCTTTTTCGAAATGGGCATCAAGAACGGCAAGTTCGTGGCCCTCCACGGTGGCACGACCATCTGCGCCCCACTCGTGAAGGCGGGAACGCTGCCGACCACCCACTGAGCCGCACTGACAAGTGGAACCCGCGGCGAGCTACCTGTAGGTGTTGCTATCGGCGAGCGGGATTGCGCTGGCGGCGGAAGAGCGTGGGCAGGAAGCGGACCATGAGCGTTGACCACGTCACGTGAGTCAGGATCGGCGCCAGAAGTCCGCCTGTGGCGCGACGTTGCGCTGCGAACACGGTTCCCATGACTCCTGCTGCGACGACCAGGGCTGGATTGCGGCTGGCACAGGTCGTGAGCATGTACATGCCTGTGGACGTGGCGACCGGATGGGGAGATGCGAGTGCGGTGAACAAGGACCCGCGGAAGAAGACCTCTTCGCCGACTCCATTGGCGAGCGTCGTCGCCAGCACCAACGTGTCTGAGCCGCGCTCGGCGTAGTTAAGGACGGAGACGAGCGCCTCGTTCAGGACTGGAATGCGACGAGCGACGAGTGCGGCGCCGAAGAACGCGCCGAACGCGGCCGCGCCGGTGAGAACCGGCAGTGCCACGAGCTTCCCGATGGAGCGTTCTTTGCCTCGAAACGAATCCCAGTCGAGCGGCTCTAGGGCCAGTCCACCGATCAACCAGGTCCCGGCCACCGAGAAGGTCAGCGCATAGAACCGACGCGATGCGGGCTTGGTCGAGAGTGAAGCGCCGAGCAGACCTGTGCCGGTCAACGCCACAGCAGCAACCAGTTGCCGCCGCCGACGGTTCGGCTTCTCGCAGCCACAATCCGGCTGAAGCCATCGCTTGGTTTGCCACCGTGACGTCCCCACCGATGAGGTGGACGGAGACGACGCACTCGAGGTGGCGTCCGTCATTTTCGGCCGGTCACGGATTTCGAGCCTTCGCCCGCTCACCCAGGGCCGCCAGCACCGCGTCGTCATAGCCCATCGGCTCGAAGGGCACCACGGCACGGATGCTGTCATCTCGCACGACGACTTCGTTGGTCATCGAGTCGATCAGGGCGCGGCCGGTCGCCACGTCCACATTGGTCACCAACGCGAGCCACCGCGAAGACAGGGACGGACTCAACAAGGGCACGGGCAGCACCAGGAGCGGCCTTCCTTCAATGGCGGCCACGCGCCGCATCATCTGCACGTACTCCAGAACCTCAGGTCCTCCGATGTCGAACACGCGCCCCATCGCCTCAGGTGCCTCGAGCACGCCCACGAGATACCGAATGACATCGGCGATGGCGATGGGCTGGGTCTTTGTGTGGACCCAGCGAGGGGTGATCATGGCGGGCAGATGCTCGACGAGCTGGCGCGTCATCTCCCAAGAGATGCCACCATCGCCGACGATGATCCCGGCCCGCAGCACCGTGACGGGAACGCCGGCCTCGCCGAGGAGCGTCTCGACCTCGCGACGACTGCGCAGATGCTCTGACAGGTCATCGTTGGTGTCGCCCAACCCGCCCAGGTAGATGATCCGACCGACGTGCGCCTCAGCTGCGGCGGCGCCGAACGCGGTGGCCGCCTGGGCGTCGGCGCGCGCGAAGTCTTTCTCGCCCAGTCGGTGCACCAGGTAGTAGGCGGCTTCGGAGCCCTGCAATGCGCTCGTCAGCGATGCTGGGTCAGCGACGTCTCCTCTGATCGGTTCGCCGACGCCGTCGTAAGCCTCCGGCCGACGGGTCATGGCAACAACCTCGTGGCCGGCGGCGGCCAAGGCCGGACAGAGCTTCTTTCCGACGAAACCCGTCGACCCTGCCACCAACACCTTCATCTGGTCTTCGGATCCATGGTCGTCGGCTCCACTCCGTTCCGACATCAGTCTTTCACCACCGGCTCGATCCCAGAAATGACCCAAGGGATGTGGCCACACAGCTGGAGCCGCTCAGAGCACATTTGAGGCATCGCCCGTCCTAGTGAGAGCCATCGACAAGGGAAGCCTGCGATACAGGAGGATCAGACGGGCTTTTGACCATGCCGGTAGAGCCTTCTTTCTCTCTACCCCAAAAGGTGCGTCGCACAACGACATCCCACCTGTGCGACCTTTGCGACAGGTGACCCGCCTGCCAAATGCGTCGGTCGCTTCTTGCCTGGGTAGTGCTGTTGTGTGAGCGATCCCTCCGCCTCGAGCAAATCAGACCGTGAATCCAGTTCAGCGAGTTCAGAAGGAGGGCCCGACTCCTCTGACGGCACGGTCCCAGCGTCTGATCCCGGCCAGGTGGGTAGGGCACTCTCTGACGCTTCGGCCCAGGACGACCTGACGACGGCAGCCCAAGAGGGGTCGATTTCGGCGGGAGAACAAGGCCGAGCTGTCGATGCCGGCATGTCGCCAACCGGCGGGCGCGAGGTGGAGGTGTTCATCGAGGAGATTCCTGACGAGCACGACATCTCCGTCATGCGATGGGCTGCCCGCTGCAGCAATCCCGAGCACGACCTGCTCGGCCACTTCGACTCGGAGCAGGCTGCGCGCGACGCCAAGGACGCTCATTTGGCCTCGCAGCACTAGCACCTTGGGCGCGCCTTTCCCCTGACTCAGTGCGCAACTGCGGCTCCAGTCGGAGTCTCATCGCTGGCTGGGCCTCAGCATCTCTACGGGTGGAGGACGATCTTGACTGCTCCATCCTCCTTCTGCTGAAAGATCTCGTATGCGTGGGGCGCGTCCGCCAGAGGAAGGTGATGCGTCGCGAAGGTGTCCACACCCAGCGGGTCCTCATCCACGAGGAGCGGCATGATGTCGTCGACCCATCGCAAGACGTTCGCCTGACCCATGCGAAGTTGTATCTGCTTGTCGAACATCGTGACCAGGGGAAGCGGATCTGCCGCTCCGCCGTAGACGCCGATGACCGAGATCGTGCCACCGCGGCGCACGATATCGATGGCCGACAGCAGAGCGGCGAGGCGGTCGATTCCCGCCTTCTTGGTGAGAGGTGCCCCGACGGCATCCGGCAACAGCGCGGTGACGGTCTGGAGGAACTTTGCGGTCGGCGATCCATGCGCCTCCATACCCACTACGAGGTCGACGGCCAGAACCCGGGCGCCGTGATGCTGGGCGATCCGCGATGCCATGTCGCCGATCGGCCCGAGGCCAAGGACGACGACGGTTCCCCCCTTTGGAATGGCGGCGTACTCCACGGCCTGCCATGCCGTGGGAAGTACGTCAGAGAGGTGGACGAAGCGGTCGTCGGCCGGCCCTTCGGGCACCTTGATGTGCGTGGTCTGGGCCTGAGGGACGCGCAGGTACTTTCATGTGAACTTCCTGTTCTCTCATCGATTGACCCAACTGAGAAGTTCGCCGACTTCTTTCTGACCGGACCCTCTTTCGGAAGCGTCGCGGTCATGTTCGCCGCGTCGTGGCAGCGGCGATCGCCACACCGAAATGTGGTCGGTGCTCCGTGCATCGAATGGGTTACCGTGCCAGTCCGCCCAGCGGTCCTCGAGGGTCATCCCACTCAGACGAGCCATCAGGTCGAGTTCGCTCGGCCAGGCGTAGCGATGGACGAGGGGAAAGGTCCGCGTGCGACCGCTTCCGTCGATGACGATCTGCGTCGTCGACAAAAGCTGGCGGCCTGCATCGTGGTCCTCAATGACCAGGCCCGCGAAACCGCGACCCAGACGCCTGGCTTTCAGCCCCAGAGCATCCCCCCGTGGCGGGTCCGGAACCCATGCCTCGACGACGAAGCGTCCGCCGGGAGCCAGATGTCGGGCAGCATTCTCGAAGCATTCGATCTGACCCTGCTGGGAGCCCATGGCGTAAATCGTGTTGATCAGGAGCACGACGAGATCGAACTTGCCCTCGGCGCTGGTCGTCGCGAAGTCTCCGCACAGCGTCGTGACCTTGTCACCACCCGGCTTCTCCTTGAGGAGCTTCAGCATGTCTGGAGAGCCGTCGATGCCCCAGACGTCCAAACCCAGTTCGGCCAGTGGGAGAGCGATACGACCGGTGCCCACGCCGAATTCGAGAATCCGGCCACCATCCGCCAACCGAGCCAACCTATCGACAGCACCGTCGGTATCGAAGACGTCTCCGTAAATGGCGTCGTATTCGTCCGCCAGCAGTGCTCCATAGGAGGTCTCGTCGTGAAGGTCGTCGGTCACGGCGTCCACAGCGAGGTTCGGTCGTCCCTCCAGGCGCCAACGACGTGGTCGGCGAAGAGTCGCTCAATCAGCCCAACGGCTCTCGCTCCGAACAGGACGGGCCCCGCCAGGTCGGGCTCAGTCTCGAGCAGTCCGCCGACGAGTTCGTCGACGGCGACATATTGATGCTCCTCGTCCGCTTCGACGTGCACGTCGTAGAACCGACGGCCTCGCTCGGGTACCCCGAGCGACTCGAGCCATGCGCTGTAGCGCCCCATCGGGCCCACCGAATTCATTTCAAAACTCGCCAGATGGCCGACCAGAGCACCGCGCAGACGCCGATGGAGGCCGAGCATCGAGATGAGGTTCGTCGTGGCCAGCGTCACGGCCGGCAGGCGATCGAGATACGCCCCATAGGTGGGGTCGAGATCGAGTTCCGTCATTGCGTCCGCGAAGAGAGTGGAATGCATGGAGGCGGCCACACCACCCCCGTACTCATCGGACTGGATGGTCACCATGGCCGCTTTGGCTCGGCCGTTGAGGCGAGGAAGGGCCCACGTGTGGGGATCCGCTTCCTTCAACTGATAGCCAGACCGGTGGATGGCGATTTCTCGCGCATGGAAGCGTGTGCCGTGCTCGAGCAACCAGCCCGAAAGCGAGAAGCCACCGTCCCGACTGAGTTGCCACAAGGCATCCGGCACATCTTGTGCCGCGACGGCACTGTCATCTGGCAGCTGTGCTCGCAGGCTCGTTTCGAACGCCGTCTCGAGCTCGCGCCGCAGCTCCAGGAGGCCAGTATTCCATTCCCAGTGGTCGCTCACCTGGGTGAACCCCTGATAGTGCAATTCGTAACAGCAGTACAGAGCGAGTTGGAGGTCCTCGTCGGTCAATACCTCGTCCGTGTGTACGTGCGGGACCTTGAAGGGACCCGGAGGACGCGAGAGTGCCTTGAACACGGCATGACTTACCGGGCCCCGGGGTGACGGAAGTGCTGGCCCGGGACGTCGATTGCTTCGAGACCCCGGACGCCGTGGTCGCTCGGTCAACGCAGCCATGCTCGCTGCCGAGAGGGCAACGGTCTTGTGCGACGCGGACGTCAGCGCTGAATTCCTTGGGATTGCGACTGTCACGACAACAACAAAATTCCGTTCGCGTTCACCACTACCGTCTCTCACTCAGTCCAGTCGGGTTCCGCCTCTGGACCGGTATCTGGGATCACTCGCGGAACGGGGCCAACAGGGGTGTACCCGACGAGGTGGAAACCAAACTCACCCGATCGGGTGAGCTGCTCGAATCTGCGCCTATCGCCCCGTGGGAGGCGACGGGCCATCACATGGCAAGTGGCCATCACATAGGTGCAGCTGAGGTCTTCGGCCACCTGATGGAGCTCGCCAAGAATTGAGGGGAGATCCCGAGGACAAAAGCTCAGGCACTCCTGGACCCCCCGGAGAGACCAACGCCCAGCCGACGGGCGAGGAAAAGGCTGACGCGAACCGGGAACAAGAGCCCCCGGCATAACCGGAGAACTCCGTCCTGGGGTGCTCGTCGAGGCGATCGGACTCCACAGAGCATGGTCCGGACCGAAGCTGATGGCCGCGTGGCTCGCGTTGAGGTGCCTCACCCACTTTGGCGAACGCGACACCACCAACCTCGACCATTCGGTCAAGACGGCGATGCCGCGTTGCAGATTCTGTTCCCCAAGTCAGCTCTGATGGGAACGCTGTTCGGCCTCATGGGCTTCAGCTTCGGCGCGAGCCTTTTCAGCTTCCGCTTCCTTCGCGGCGACATCCCGCTCAGCCTCGGCCTTGTCCTGTTGGGCTCTTCCCTCGCGACGCAATTCGTCCTTGCCGGTGACGGCCCCAGCCGCTTCCTTGGCCTTGCCCTTCACGTCTTCGACAATGCCCTTCACCCCGGCCTCGGGACCCGTTTCCTTGCTCTCGCTCACTCTTCGCTCTCCTGTCTTGTTTTCGTACCGGGTTCCATACCCAAATACCCGCTGGGCAAAAGAGGTTGGCCGACGCCGCGACACGAATCCGTACATGCAGGGTTTCTCGCCCTGTTTGCGGCCACCGAACTCGGGAATGGCAACCAAAGAGAACGTGGGAGGTTGGCATGGCTGAAATCGGAGCATTCCTGTCGAGTGAGGAACACGGCCCGGCCGCGCTGGTTGCTCAAGCAAAGATGGCCGAGGAAGCGGGACTGCACTCCATCTTCATCTCCGACCACTTTCACCCGTGGATCGATCGCCAGGGTGAGAGCCCGTTCGTCTGGAGCGTCATCGGCGCCATCAGTGCCACGACCTCGCACAAGGTGACGACGGGTGTCACCTGCCCCACGGTCAGGATCCACCCCGCGATCCTGGCCCAGGCCGCCGCGACCTCACAGCTGTTGCTGGACGGCAGGTTCGTCTTCGGGGTGGGCTCCGGGGAAGCTCTGAACGAGCACATCCTGGGTCATCGCTGGCCCCCGGTCGACACTCGACTCGAGATGCTCGAGGAGGCCGTTGAGGTCATCCGCAAGCTCTGGGACGGCGGGCTGGTCACCCATCACGGGCGCTACTACACGGTGGAGAATGCCCGCATCTACTCCCTGCCCGACTCGCCGCCACCGATCCTCGTCTCTGCGTTCGGTCCCGCAGCGACGGACGTGGCCGCCCGGATCGGCGACGGCTTCGTGACGGTGCAGCCCGACGCGGAGCTCTTGGAGCGATACCGGAGGAACGGCGGGAAGGGCCGCGCCATCGCTGCCCTGAAGGTCTGCTGGAACGAGGATGAGCAGGTGGCCCGCAAGCTGGCCCATGAGCTGTGACCCACCGAAGGAGTCGAGGGCCAGCTTGCCCAGGAGTTGACCCTTCCCTCCCACTTCGAAGCCGCTGCTGCCAACGTCACCGAGGACATGGTGGCCGAGCAGGTCACTTGCGGTCCGGACCCGGAGAGGCATGTGGAAGCGATCACCAATTACCTCGAGGCGGGATTCGACGAGGTGTACATCAACCAGATCGGCCCCGATCAGGAGGGGTTCTTCCACTTCTACGAAAGGGAGCTCCGCCCCAGATTGGACGCGTAGGAGCGTCGAAGGAAGGGCAGGGCTCCCGAAGGGAGACCCGATACACTGGGAGAACGCCCGACGGCAGTCGTCGGGATGCGTGAAACCTGGTCCTCGTGGAGCGCTGAATCTTTCAGCGAGGAGACCCGCGAGTGGAACTGCAGGTCCGCCTTTTTCGACTTCCCCAACGTCGGTCAGCCTGAAGTGGCGGGCGATCGGCGCGCTCGGATCGTGGCCCGCATTGTGGCAGCCGGTGGCAGTCCCTCGGCGCCCGGCCCGCTCTGCCAGGTGGCGGCCGATGTCATCGGACTGACGGGGGCCGGGGTGATGGTCCTTCACGATGGAGTCCCGCAAGCTTCGTTGTGCTCCACCGGCCCCGTGTCAGCTCTGATCGAAGAGTTGCAGTACACCCTCGGAGAAGGACCCTGCATCGATGCCGACCGCAGCGGCACGGTGATTATCGAACCGGACCTGGCCGTACCCGCCACCCCCCGTTGGCCGGCCTTCAGCCCGGAAGCGCTCGGCGCTGGGGCACGGGCGGTCTTCGGCTTCCCCGTACGCATCGGCGCGGCGCGGATCGGCGCCCTCAACGTGTTCCGTGACAGATCGGGTCCCCTGAGTGACGAGCAACACGCGGACGCGCTGGTCATGGCCGATGTGATCGCCCGGACCATTCTCGACTTCCAGGCTTACGCCGAGTCCGGTGCCGACGCGGTCGAACTGAATGCCGACATCCACAGCGTGGTCCACCAGGCCGCCGGGATGGTGTCGGTTCAGCTCGACATCAGCGTGGGCGACGCCTTGGCGCGCCTGCGCGCCTACGCGTTCGGCATCGACAGGTCGATCACCGAGGTTGCTCGCGAGGTTGTCACTCGAGTGCTCAACTTCAACTCGCTGGAGGAGCGATGAAGCAGGCCCGTGTGCTCAAATGTGAAGACAAGAAGGACGTCGCCCGCCTGCCCAGACCCTGCACCGCCGACGACTCCGAATTCTGGGAGTGCCTGTCATGAACGAGAACCTGGTGATCCGCACCCTGGTCGAATTGGCCGACAACTTGGTCGAGGACTTCGACGTGGTGGACCTCCTCAGCCGCCTCGTTGACCGCTGCGTCGAGGTCGTCGACGTCGCCGCCGCCGGGGTCATGCTGGCTCCTCCGAGTGGTGCGCTGCAGGTCGTGGCCTCGTCTTCGGAGGCCATGCGGGTCCTCGAGCTCTACGAGCTGCAGGCCGACCAAGGCCCTTGCCTCGACTGCTTCGGCAGCGGCGAGGCCGTGGTCAACGTCGACCTGGCGGCGGCCGACTCGCTCTGGCCGCGTTTCGCCCCCGAAGCTGTCGCCGCCGGCTTCCGCTCCGTCCACGCCCTTCCCCTCCGCCTCCGGGGCCTCACCATCGGCGCGCTCAACCTCTTCCGCACCGAGACGGGGGCCTTGGACGCTGCCCAAGTGACGGCCGTCCAGGGCCTGGCGGACATCGCGACCATCGCCATCATTCAGCACCGGGTCACGATCGACGCGCAGAAGCTCAACGCACAGCTGAGCGAGGCACTCAACAGCCGGATCACGATCGAACAGGCCAAGGGCAAGATCAGTCAGGCGGAGAACGTCGACATGGATCGTGCCTTTCAGAGGCTGCGTCGACATGCCCGCAGTCACAATCTGCGTCTTTCCGACCTGGCCACCGACGTCGCCTCCGGCCAGACGGACCCGAGCAGCCTCGATCCCCTTCCGTAGCCTCGTCGGCTGGGAGGACGACTGGTCAAGGAGCGTACCCCTGTTGCCGATCCATTCTCCATGCCTCGCCGCAGGTTTGCTCCGGTGTTCGCAACCCTGAGCGCGCTCGCTCTTCTGACATTCCTGCCGCTCGTCTCCAGCTCGACAGCGGCAGCCGCAACCCAGAGCTCAGCGGTGGTCTACGTGAGCCCGGGCGGCCAAGGGACGGGATCGGGCACGAAGGACGATCCGTACACCAGTCTCGCCGCAGCGCGAAACGCCATCCGGCCGCAACTCGCCTCCATGCAGCACGACGTCCAGGTCGAGCTCGAGAATGGCACGTACAGCCTCACGAAGCCCTTCGTCCTCACGAGCGCCGACTCGGGCCGCCGCGGACACACGGTGACCTACGAAGCCGCACCGGGGGCACACCCGGTGGTGACTGGCGGTTACCGGGTCACCGGGTGGCACAAGCAGAGCGGAGCGAACGGCATCTGGGTGGCGGCTGTCCCGGCCTCGCTCCGCACACGCCAGCTCTACGTCGACGGTCAGCGGGCCGAGGTGGCTCAGGGCAAGCTCCCGGTCACCCTGACCCAGACGGCCACTGGATACACCGCCAGCTCCAACACACTCGACACCTGGGCCAACCCGACCGAAGTGGAGATGGTCTATCCGAGTGGGCCTTCCAATTGGACCGAGTCCCGCTGCGCGGTGGCCTCCATCAGCGGCACGGCGATCACCATGGCCCAGCCCTGCTGGGACAACACCACCCTTCGGGCCACGCCTGGCACGGCACTCGACACCTCCGGTTTCGGCCAGACGCTCACGGTTCCCCCCACGGTCACCAACGCCTACCCACTTCTCACGCAGCCCAGCCAGTGGTATCTCAACGACGCGACCCACCAGCTCTTCTACATGCCGCGCCCGCGTCAGGACATGGCCAAGGCCACCGTTGTCATCCCACGCCTGCAGACGCTCGTCACAGGGGTCGGAACACCGGCCGCGCCCATCCACGACATCGCATTCCGGGGCATCACGTTCTCCTACGGCGGCTGGCTCGGGCCGAGTGGTCCCAATGGATACTCGTCCTTCCAGGCCGGCACCTTCCTGACCGGCACCGACGCCTACCGCCTGCAGGGCGCCTGCGACTCGCCGCCGGCCACCTGTCCTTACACGAACTTCCCGCAGATACCCGGCAACGTGACCTTCGCCGACGACCAGCACCTCACCTTCTGGGGTGACACGTTCGAGCATCTCGGTGCGGTCGGCCTTGCGCTCGGCGACGGCAGCCGGGACGACCTGGTGCAGGGGAACAGCTTC
>Ga0307374_10003155_pt1 | contig 28428 bp, 32 predicted proteins | sample OX3MG_FD_202532 | JGI IMG/M metagenome (GOLD analysis project Ga0307374, IMG submission 202532) | Soil microbial communities from Risofladan, Vaasa, Finland - OX-3 | ecosystem: Environmental > Terrestrial > Soil > Coastal area > Acid sulfate soil | place: Finland: Risofladan, Vaasa | collected... | reverse complement strand
GTCTCGTTTCTGTTCCGTTGCCAGCCGTCTCCAGCTACGTCTCTCGGCGTCGTGCATCCTGCAGTGAGGGAGGAACTTCCCCAGGAGATCCCCGTGGCCCACCCACCGACTCGCGTCGTGGCCGGAGACGCGCTGAAAACAATTAAGTCTTTCTGCGAGGCCGCGCCCTGGCAGCCTCGACACAATCGTTAAGAGGACACGGGGAAAGAATCCAGACATTGACTGCCGCGCCGGCGCCCGGCCCGAAACGGCTCACCGTCTTCGGAAGCACCGGGCACACTGGACGGAGGATCGCCGAGCTGGCGCTGGACCGAGGAGACCGCGTCACCGTGATGACCCGGCACCCAGCCAACCTTGGGGAGCTGGCCCGCCGGGTGGAGGTCGTCGAAGGAGACGCCGTCGACCCCGCCGCCGTGGACAAGGCGGTCCTCGGGTCTGACGCCGTGCTGAGCGCGCTAGGCCATGTCAAGGGCTCGCCCAGAGACTTGGAGACGGTCGCGGTCGGAAACGTGGTCGCCTCGATGCGCAAGAACGGCGTCAGGCGGCTGGTGGTACTTTCCAGCTCTGTCGTTGGGGACCCGGCCGACAAGCCCACGACGAGCCAAGCGCTCACTCGCTGGCTCGTCAAGACGTTCAGAAGGGAGGTCTATGACGACTCGATGGGCAAGGCACGTGTCATCCAAGGAAGCGGCTTGGATTGGACTATCGTGCGCGCTTCGATACTCACCAACTCTCCCCCCACGGGCGGGTATCGCGTCGGACGGATGGAGAGAGGAGCCGGGGTGAGGGTCTCGCGCGGCGACGTGGCGGATTTCATGCTGAAGTGCGTGACGGAAGGGAAATACGTCCACGAATGCCCCTACATCAGCGCCTAGCGCGACCTGGGCCTGTCAGCGTTGAGCTGCGGGAAGAAGCTCCGCTCGATCTCCTCGACCTCCATCTCGGACGAGGCCTTGGCATATTCCTGTAGCGGGTCGTGGTTGAGCGTCTCGAAAGTTGGCCCCCATTTATACAGAGCAAGGTATCGGTTCGCGTCCTCCTCCTCGCCGAGGATGAACAGGGTCGCCGCGACTGCCTCCACGGAGCTAAGGATGCCGAGCCTCGAGTAATTCGTAGGATTCGCCGCGAGGAGCGCCGGAAGCCTCCTGTGCTTCCCGCCTATCTTCCTGAAGAAGACTTCCTGGGCGAGATTCCACGAGCAGTCTATGGCGAGGATGGACTTGCAGCCCACGTCGACCGGGGTGAGCAGCTGGCCGGCAAAGGGGTTGAGGACGACGGTCGTGTTGGACGCGTGGAACTTTCTAGTGACCTCGGTCGCCAGCCCCATGTGCGCCATCTTCTTGGCGGTGCACTTGGCGGGGTCGTCCTGGCCGTAGTCGATTACGAAGACGTTCATTTTAGCAATATGTCCTCCGTTGAGGAGGGTCGACGAACCCGGGGCTAATATATCCTCACGAGGTATCGCGAAGAAATCAAGTTCAGCATTGCGCTCCGTGGGGAGCATGGAGTGGGCTTGTTGGGGCAGCTATGGAGCGCTGAGGAAGTTGATCGAAGTCCCCCAGTTCGCGAACGGGACCCTTGTCCCGCCGCAGGTGGGGTCAGCAAGGAAGGCCGAGTCTCCGCAGTTCGGCGACTGGATATACTCGGTCGCGAAGTAGACGCCGCCATGTCCCTTCCCAGGGACGAAGACGGCCTGACTGTAATCGCCCCACCGCGGCCTTGTGCTCTGAACCGGAGGATAGCCCACGTATTCCGAGAAGCCGTCCTGTGGGGACTTGCCAAGGTCAGCGACATGAATGACCCCGCCAACCAGTCCGGAGGAGGACGATGCCAAGATCCCGAAGGCCGTGCTCGGGTAGAAACCTCCGCTGTCCGCGCCTTTCGGGCCTCCGTTGCCAGACAGCGTGAAGGCCATCAAGGCGCCGTTGCTGTCGGTTGCGGCAACCGACGGGAACTCGAGGTCTTCATGGCTCGCAGCGACGTTGCCTTGGCTTGAGATTCTGAAATAGGTCGCTTGACCCAGACTATAGGTGCCTATCGCCCAATATGTCACGCCCACATGAATCTCGCTCGGACCTTGGCTGAAAGTCTGGCTTACCAGAGTGCTTACGGAAGTCCAAAGCTGGCCTTGCGAGTATGATGCCTCGGTGACCCCGTCGCCGTTGGTCGCTATCCCCGATTCTGGGCATGGGGACGTCAGGTTTGCCCCGCCTATCAAAGCGCAGTTGTCGCCGAGCGGGGTCGGACCGGCCTTTTGGGGAGCGAGGCCGCAGAAGCCGCCCTGGCTGGCCGGGCATGCGGCTCCTTCATCCATGTAAGTCGTCTGCCCCGTGAGAAGCTGTCCGCCGAACGAGATGCCGGCGCAGGTGCCGCAACCATGGCTGTTCAGGCTCGACAAGCCCGTCCAGTCGAAGGCCGCGACGCGGTCGTCACCCGCGCCTAAGAAGTCTAGCGAGCCGACCATCAACCCGGTGCCGCCGTTATTGTTGTCGTACTGAGAGGGATCCGACGTCTGGGCCGGGATTACTTGATACCAGCAAATGAAGCCTGCGTAGGTCCCGCTGAAGCAGCTGGCGGCCGCCGGCTGGAAGGGCGCGTTGGCGGGTATCGGGTAAAGGTTCGGGGCCGTGCCCATGTTCTCGTAGGCGACGTTGAAGAATGGACTGCTTACCGGAAGCCCCAGTTCGAGGGCGGCCTTGGTGAAGGCGAGCTGTTGCGCGCCGTTGAACCCGGCGCAGCCGTAGGCAGGGCACACGGGAAGTGTCGAGGAGTTCTGGTTGAATTCGTCATAAAACATCAGGAAGGCGTCTCTTGTGGTCGCGGTCTTGACGAAGTCGTTGAGCAGGTAGCCCTTCCCTGGATCATTGTTCGCCGCGTTGGGATTGAAGAAGTAGACGTTGTAGGCGCCCATCGGGTTGCTGGTCGCGCTCACGGCGATTCCCTCCAGGCAGCTGTCCAGGACACCCGCGAAGCAGCCCGCGAAGGGGCCTCCGGATGCCTCGCTCGTTGTCGACACAAACTGCGTGACGAACCAGTGTCCTCCGTTGCTATAATCGTACTGGCACATGACGTCCCCGCCGCTGCTCCACCCTTCCGTCGTGAGGCCCATCAGGGTGTCAAGCGACACCACCGGCGACGCCGGAGTAAGGTACGAACTGTAGACCTGCAATTCCCCTTGGTTCAGCAACTCCATCACGTAGCCGTTCCCGGCGCACAGTCCCTGATCGGGGGGTTCGACGGTGAACGGCTGGCTGTCAACCGCGTTCAGTGCGAACGGATTTGTCAGCAGTTGAGACCCGTGGCCGGCACCGAGGCTGATCGTATTGCAGCCAGAGCCGGACGGGCAGTTCACCGTCGGCGGGACGCTTGGGGAGGAGGTGGCGCCTGTCGAGACGCTCGTGGAGACCCCGCCCGGACTCGTGCTAGCTTCTGGTTTGGGGTTGTGATAGGGAACGGAGGTTGGGGCGCCGGAAGCCGGCTGGTCCGTCGACAGCGTGGTCGACACGCTACTGAAAGGATACACTTTGATCGGCCCTCCTGGGAGCAGGACGCTGCTCGCGGGGCCCACCGAGGTGGGGGCCTGCGGGGAAAACGGCGATTGTGCGCTCTGAGCGGACTGTGCCGCGGCAATCGGAAACATAGCTCCGCTCGAAAGAAGGAGCGAAGTCAGAAAGATCGTTGAAATGGAAGCCTTCGACAGCTTCAATCTCTCGCCCGCTTTTACACGGGATGTATTATTTAAGAATGCTACTCCGTAGCTGTTGATTCGACAGGCTCTTTGAAGGGGCTGCCCGTCGGGTCGTCCGCACATCATGCCATTCGGAGCCGACGGGTCGCAAGTTGAATCAGATGATTGCGGCGGTGTGAGGCAAGTCTAGATGGAGGCCTTGTACGCAAGGTATGCTAGCAAGAATCCCAGAAACTCGCATGCCGCGCCAGAGATCATGACTCCGACGCTGATGACCTCGGACTTGCCGCCGAGGTACATGAAGAACCCTAGAAACATCAAGACCATGCCCGCATTGAGCGATATCATGCATTCGTAGGGTCGGCTCACCATTCTGGCAGGCACCTTATGCTAGGCGGGCGTGTTCGATGCATTATCCGTTGCCGATAGCCTGGCAGCATCCAAAGCAAATTAACCAATCGCAACCTCCGAATCCCATGAGTCAGGAAAGATGGACAGAGGTCGACCGCTACATCACCGAAAAGCTCCTCCGTCCCGACACGGCGCTGGATGCGGCTCTGCGGTCGAGCGCTGAGGCCGGGCTGCCGCCGATTAACGTCTCGCCGCCCCAAGGCATGTTGCTGATGCTCCTCGCGCGCGCGACGGGTGCGCGAAGGATTCTAGAAATCGGCGCGCTAGGAGGCTACAGCACGATCTGGCTTGCCAGGGCCCTCCCCGCTGGTGGCCTCCTCACGACGCTCGAGCTCGACCCGAAGCACGCCAGGGTAGCCTCTGCGAACATCAGGAGGGCCGGGTTGTCGCGCGTCGTCGAGGTCCGCCAGGGACCTGCGCTCGAAACGCTGCCAAGGCTCGAGGCCGAGAGAAAGGGCCCTTTCGACCTCTCCTTCATCGACGCCGACAAGCAGAGCAATCCGGACTACTTCGCCTGGGCCCTGAAGCTCTCGCGCCCCGGGAGCCTGATAATCGTGGACAACGTCATCCGTGACGGGGCGGTGGTCGACAGGAGGAGCCGCGACCCGGATGTAAGAGGTGTGCGGAGGCTCAACGACGTGATCGCGGCGGAGCCGCGGGTGATAGCGACCGAGATACAGACGGTGGGGAGCAAGGGCTACGACGGCTTCGCGATAGCGCTGGTCGTCGTCCCGCTCGCAAGGGGGAAGAAGTAGAGTCTGCACTCGTGCCTTTCAAGGCATATCTACAAGGGGAGGCCGCGACTTCAGCAGAATGAGCCACGCTTGAGCGCCGTCTCCACGCAAACAAAGCAGGACGTCGACATGTGTCCTTCGGGTGTCTGCGGGAAGTGCGGTTGCAGGTGTCCCTGCTCCTGTTCCTGTTGTCGGAGGGGCTGCTGCTCGAATCGGGCATAAGGCGGGTTCCCCTCCAACACTGAAGGGGCGGACTAGCTTCGACTGGGGATGAAATAACGCGTCATCGAAGAGGCCAAAGCATTCTGCACCAAGCTCTCAAGCCGTGGCTGACGCCCAACCTAGCCCGCATGGTTTAATCTCGACCTCATCTCTTTCCCCCTGCGATGTCTGGAGCCTCAGAGGCCAAGGAGCCACCCCCACCCGAGCTGGTCGGGGGAGAGATGCCCTTCTGGAAGATGGCAGACGTGAAGGGCCTGATTCTGCGGCGTCTGGTTACAGGATATCTCGTGACCAATTATCGGTGCTTCATATGGGATGTACAGGGGAACATCGTCAGGGTAAATGTCCCGATAGGCCTTACCGATGTGACAGTTGAGGGGAAGAGGCAGGGGAAAAGGGCAAGGCGGGGAGGCAACTTCATCGTGCCCCAGACTCCCGACCGCGTCCCGCCAACCATCGGCGAGCCGGTCGAGATAGGCGACCTCTTCTTCCGAATCAAGGGCGAACCCGCGATGGTTTTCACCGACGTCGCCGAGCCGCTCAAGGTAAAGGCGCTGATAGACGCGCTGAGGGCCCACGCGAGGGCCCATCTGAGCGTACCGAAGGGGCTCGGCGTCGACGCTCTCTGGACGGGCTCCGCTGAACCGGCTGGGCACCGCACTTGAAGTCAATATCCTGTCGAGACGAGTCCGGGATGCTCCGGCGGGCTAGCCCGCCAAATGTGAGAGCAATAGGAGATACCCCTCCCGCGAAGGTGGCAAGGGCCCTACTCGATGACACAGGGGAGTCCGAAAGGAAAGCATATCGGGGTGGGTTTGGGAGACGGGAGTGGAGAGTGGGCGTTGAGGAAGATCGAACTGCCCTCGGAGGAGCTGGCGGAGGAGCTTCAAAAGCACCTGCAAGACAGGAGGTTCACGGGCGCGAGCTACGACGAGGCGCGGAAGGCCATCCAGTTTCCAGACAGCATGAATCCGTCGCAATGGTCGAGCCTAAGAGATACCGTCGAGAAGTGGGCGAAAGGAAGGCAAATGGAAGTGGTGGAATCGCTAGTAGTCCAGCCCAGACCGGAGGCGCCACAGGAAAAAGCGAAGCCGAACGAGCTTGAGGCGGAAGCGAAGAAGAGGCTGGAAAGCCTCACACCTCAAGAGGCGGAGGAGCGCTACAACTATCTGCTAGGCAGGTCGGTCAGCGAACTGACCGACGCCGAATTCGAAGAGAGGCTCGCGTTAGCCCAAAGAGCATCGGGAAAAGCCAAGGGTCCAAAATAGTAGCTCCTCGGACTTCTGGTCCCCGCGAATCACGCGAATCCCGCGGACACGGCCAAGCGATGATGCCCAGAATTCTATTTAAGCAAAAGCCGCCTCTAGGCTGGAACTGGGTATGCGCGCAGACGCCGAGCCCTAGAGTTTGGTGCGACGGGTGAAAATCGGGAGAGCGATAAGGGCCGGACCTGTGGTCTCCCAGTCCGCAAAGATCGTCTCCTCTAGGCCGCTCATGATGCTGCCCCAGCTGATACTCCTGGTTGTCTCCCTCGCCACCGACCTCTTGAGCTCCTCGCCGACCCTTAGTCCGCTGAGAGTGATCATCACCCTGGTCTCGGGACTGCTCTCCTTGATAGTAAGCGGGGCCTACCCGTCCATGGTCAAAGCTGTACTCGAGGGCGGCGAGCCTTCCGTGGCCGAATCGCTTAGAAAAGCCCTTCACAGGTTCTGGACGCTGCTCGCCGCAGGCATCTTGGTCGCCCTGATCATCGGCCTGGGGCTGATCGCCCTCGTCGTTCCAGGGATAATCTTGGCGACCTGGTACGCGTACACCGTCCCCGCGATCATGCTTGGGGACAAAGGGGCCTTGGAGGGGATGGCGGCGAGCAAGGCCTTCGGCCGCGACAAGAAGGGGGACACGTTTCTCATATTCATTGCGATAGTGATGGCCGCTCTGGTCCTGCTCGTCGTGCGATTGATACTCTCACAGGCGTCGCCTGTGCTAGGGAATCTCGTATACGCAGTCTTGGGCGTGCCATTTGGGGCGTGGGCGTCGGTGATCTTCTCCTATACCTATCTCACTTGCGGGCCATCATCTGTTCCTACGACGACGACGGAGGCCGCGGGAGGGGTGGCGTCTCCGGCCCCGCTGCAGCCACCAGTCCAGGCCAATACTTCCCTCGGCACGCCAGTCAACTTCTGTCAATTTTGCGGTTCTCGCATTGCAGCGGGCTCGAAGTTCTGCGGCGCCTGTGGGAAGCCAGTGTGACTACGGCGCCGATTTGGCCGGTCGCCTTCAGTTCGTGACGAACGATGCGGCGCACCAGTCCTGGACATTCGGTGCAAAATCAATCGCCCCGCTCGAGCGCGTTCGGGCAAAGTATTAATGAAGAATCGAAATCAAAAGCCCAGACACGGGATGGCGCTCTACCCTGCAGCATGTCGAAACCTTTCACTTCAAGATCTGACGCGTCCGCCGAAGGGCGCACGTCCAAGGTTGACTCGACGGGCCTGCGTCTTCCCTGTGGGGACTGCGAAGGGATCAGGACTTCTCCCTCTTGCAAAATAAGATGCTACGGCAACGATCGTTACCACGACCACCGCTGTTAAGGCAGCCCACCCTATTGGATAGCTAGGCGATTGAGCCGTGCCGCTGGCAGTCGACGACGAGAGTGCGCTCGTGGATAGCGTCGAATTAGTTTCTTGGCCTGTCAGGGCCGCTCTCAGCTGGGGTATGTTGGTGTCCTCAAGCGTCTCGACGGAGACGATGTAATGGTTGCTGGGATCGGTGTAGTTCTCGCTCGCCCTGATCTTCATCAGCGTGTCCTTCTCAAACCACAACAACGAGCGATTGACCGGCGGACCTGGCTGACCCGCGATGAAACCGTATAGCACGTGCTCATCGACCTTCCACGCTTGGACCGTGTGATTCCCGAGAGCGTGAACCCGCACCGAATCGAGCGTCGCGTTCATCCCTGCCACCAGGTCCTGGTCTATGAACGCGGTCAGGTCGGTCGTGAATCCCCCTTGTTGCGTGCTGGTAGTCCCGTTCCCAAATACTATCGTCATGGTGGGGCCATTGCCTGTGTCGTAGGGGCCGGCCAGTCCCGGCTCCGGGAAGCCTGCGGGAACGCGTGGGTCGAACCCCTCCAGACGCATTTCTGCGCTGCTGGCGTGCAGAAACGTCTCGTTGACGTTGATGCTGGCCGTCAACCCGCCTATGGTGTAGGTCTGGTTGTACTCCACGTAGTCTCCGGGAAGGACCCACGACGGCGCAGGGACGCCGACGGCGACTGCGTAGGCGTTTCGCGTGGCCGGCCCGGCGGGTGCCAGCACCAAGAGGAGAACGGCGGCGAAAGCCGCAATCGAGATTACGGCGCCTGAGTGCTCCCCGGTCATTGAGACATCAGGAGGGGAGCGAATAGATACACCTTCTGGAGCATTCAAGCCCGATATTCGCGCCAGCGCTTGCCAGTCGATAAATCCTTGTACCCATACGACGGCGCCTCCGACCGAGATGCGCTACCCAGGGCGCCGCTGGATGAGGACTGATTGTCATCGTCGGCGATGACGTGTAATAGTAAAGCCTGGTCGCACCCCCTGCGATCAAGAACGCTGCTGCGGCGACAACGGCGACTTTGGCAGCGAGTCGCTTTCATACTAGGAAATCATTCGAAAGTTTGCACTGCCGAATTATTAAACGACATCCTCGCGGGGTAGTGTCAAGTCCTCGCCGGCTTTGAGACGTTTGAAGGATTGAAAAGTTTCGTCGGCCAGCTCGACAGATTGATGTATTCGACCGCGATTCTGAAACCACCCATGACTGAGAAGGGGAGTTCTCTCCCTTGCACCAGGAATGGTTCTCTTTCTCGTGGGAGCTGGAATGCTTCTGTACAGGTATGCTGTTCTAAGCACTCCGTGTCCTTCGCCGTATGGCTGTGGTGCAGTAAGGGGAGGAGGCCCGGTATGGGTCGCAACCCTCCTCATAATCGTGGGGATTCCCTTTCTGATTCAGGCTTATCGCGCCTACTCGCGTCCTAGATAATCGTCGCCCGTTGCTGCCTTCGACCTTCACTCCGGCGGGCTCTCCGGGCGTCTTCCCGCCAAGCGCCGTGAGTCACGAGAGGAAAACGGCACACAGTCTTCCATGCAGCGAGAAATGAAGTCTTTTATACCGAGTTCAGCCAAATAGTGCCGAACAAGCATGCCAATGGCATTCGTTCTCATCAACGCTGATTTGGGGGCAGAGGAGGAATTGCTGAAAAGTTTGAGAGGATTAGAGTTTGTACGCGATGTGTATGTTGTGTATGGCGTCTACGACATCATCGCTAGGGTCGAGGCCGACACGATGGAGAAGGTCAAGGAGACCATCACGTGGAAGATCCGCAGGCTCGACCGCGTCAGGAGCACCCTGACGATGATAGTTGTCGAAGGCTAGCCGAGACCACTCTCTCGGGCTCTCTTCGTTTCGTAGTCTTCCAGGTTGCTCCATGCGCCCTTCAGAGCTTCGAGAACACGCTCTATCTGTCCTCTATTTCTTCCGGCGTTGTCGGATGGAGCATCAATCTTCGCATGGAGATAGAATGTCGCGCCTCCTTTGCTTCCCTCGTATCTTATCGAAAGATTCACCTTGTGCGTCGCCGAAACATTGGACACAATGCTCTCATAGTCTCTCAAGTTCTTCTCAACTGCTGGGAATTTCTTAGCTAGGAAAGTCTTGGCAGCGGTGAAATCCGAATAGTCAACCTTTGCTGCCGCAGTCGCTCCTTCTTCTCCGTATCGGCCTTCAATCCATTGCGCGATTGTTCCCAGGTAGAACGATTCAATATGTATTGAAGATTGATCATCTTTCCACAGGTCATGAGCATACCGGCTACTTGCCTGCAAGCTGGGAGTGTAAACATACCACGATGCGTGGTCCGTTGGCGGCGGAAACTTCGGCTTCGCCTCATGAACCTTGTAACTACAACCAGTAAGCTGCATCATTAGGTTGCGGAATACCTCGGCATTTTCTGACACGGCCTTCATTCTACCAGACACGTTTGACATGCAATTCGCCCTTTTCGTTCCTTAAATCATAATCGATGGAGGCGATATAAGCGCCTCTTATCTTTCCCCAGGTTTCGTCGTCTTCTTCTCTAGCCTGCCTTTCTTCCAATTCCTTTGCCCCCTGTTTCAACGCGGTCTTTGAATTCCTCCACCACTTTGCTTCGACAAGATAAAGGTCCCCGTTCGAATCGCTGAAAAGGATGTCAGTTCCTCTCTTCTCTGATCCCCTCCCGATCCCTAGATTGGAGAAGGGATGCCTGACGATTTCTTTCCACCTTCGCTTCGAGAACACGACCGCCACAATGTCTTCCCCTATGTCGCCTCTTTCGAGGTTGCCTTTCATCTCGCTCTGCGCGTACGCGTGCTGAAGGCTACCAGCTATGGAAGACCGAATTGCCTAATCAGTCACGAACCGATGCGACCCTTCAACCTCCTGCTTCTCCTCAATCAGCCTTAGCGCTTGGAGTGTCTGGAGTCTTTCGGCAATATCTTTCTGCAAGACATCAATACCCTGAAGCGCCGCGAAGTCTTGTCTTCTTGCAGGGTGCACCATTTCAAAGCCTTCTGCCGACGTGGAAAAGGCAATAATCGGCTTGCCCATGTCGTACTTCGCGGAAACTGCTTGTCCGTCAAACCAGAACGACAATTCGCTCTTGTATGGCTCGAATTCCGCCCTCAAGAATGCTCTAAGCCTGTTGACGTCGAGGGAATAGGACTTTGCTTCAAAACTCTTCTGATCCACATTCAGGACCAACTTGCTGCCTTCAAGACTTAGGGACATGTTCCCGAACCCTTTTCCTCGATAGGCGTTGAAGTCATTCACGAAGGACTCCATCGTCAGCTTCTCCGCTCGCAGAATCTCGTAGGTGTCTCCTTGCTGCCCTCCGACATCCGCTATGTTTAGCAACAACACGCTTCTTTGCGGCTCGAACTTCCCGAAAACCCTCCGGGTCGATTCGTCGCCATCGGGAGCGACCTTCTTGAGCGTCACATCGAGAAACCTGTCGCTCTCTTTTGCTTTCCTCATTGACTCCATGTTCACGCCTAGAGACTCCAAGGTTCGCGCCTGCAGGAGGAGCTTGGTGCGGACTTCGCTTTTGGGCACCGTGGCGAGAGTCCGCTGCTCTGTCACAGAGATTACTGTGAGCTCATGCTTCTCGCCGAGCTTGAACTCGGCCGCGTGTTCCTTTGGGACCCAGATGAAAATGTGCGGATTTCCATTATGAGCTGTGTGTTTCTGGTCGACAATGTACAATCCTATCTTGACCTTGACGTCGTAGGTCTTGCCCTCCTCGAGCTTCACGCCGGTTCTCTTCTCCAGCGATGACGTGGTCAGGTCGAACCGTAGTTTGCCTTCTCCTCCGGGAAAGAGGTATGGGGTCAGATAGAAGGTTCCCAGCCGATCGGGCGACCTCGAAACCACTTCGACAGACCGAACGTGCACGTTGTACTTGTCGCCAACAACAATCGAGTCTCTACGATCTCTCGGCGGGTAGATTGGAAAGTACTCTCCTTTCGATCCACCCATGTGTAACTTCCGGAACTCGCCGACGCCTTCTATGTCTCCGCTTATCGCAACGGTCTTTCCTTTTTCCAATTTCACGCCAGTTTTCTCCTCAAAGACCTTCGTCTCAATCTGGAACCTTTTCGGCCCGTCCAAGGCCGTCGCGGAGAAAGTCGCAAGAGGCTCTGCTGCCTCGACCTTGTCCGTCCGCTGCCCCCGGTTGGCCCCGGCTTCGTGCTTGTCGTTCTCTGGCTGCTCTAGCGGTCTCCTCGGGTCGCTTCGAGTCTTGTCCGCCTTGTCCGCCGGAGAGGACGCGGTCTCGACGACCACCTTTCCCCCGAGGGTGTCTGGCGCATCCGGCAGGACCTCTGACGCATGGGGTCCGTGAAGGTCTTCCTGCGTAGTCCGAGCGACCACTGTCTCCGGAACCTCCATATCCATAGCGTCACGCGGCTCCGCGAGCTGGGGTCTGTCCGCCAAAGCGGAATCAGAAGCCGCGCCGCGTATTTCTCCACCAACGCCTGCCGCGCCGGAGAGGCCGGCCTCGGACTCCTCGGGGTGGTCACTAACTGGCGGGTGCGAGTTTTTTGCGGCATCGGTCGGCAGCCGGTCTTCGTGTCCTTCGTCATTCTCCTGCCCATGCCCGGGTGCGCCGCCGGGGTGTTGTAACTCCGAAGCAGTTGCCGGGCGAGCAGCGGCGTCATCTTGGCAGCCTTTCGTCTGTTCCGCATCAGGCAGTGCGGAGTCTTTCTGTCGGCCGTGAGCTTCAGCAGGCTCTGGGATGGCTGGCTTCCACTCCACTGCCTCTTGCTGCTCGCTTCCAGACGTAGTCTGGACATGCCTCACCGCATCGCCGCCGGGGTTCTCTTCGTCACCGGACTGATACCTTTCCTTGATCTCTGCTCTTAGGCGGTCAAGTTCGCTTTCTCCCTCCTCGGCTCTGGGGTTGTTTTCGTGCGAAGGGGTTCCTTCCCCAACTTGGCCGTCTTTCTGACCCTCCTGGTCTTTGGGGTCGCGCGTCTCTGATTTTCCTTCACCGCCGGCTAGGCCTGAATCCCTCTGGGCGAGTTCCCTCCTGAGGTCTTCCAAGCTCTCCCCTCTCCTCTCCGCTCCGCCCTGCTCCTCGCCTCCATCCCCTACTTCCGGCGACCCACCCCACCTTCTAGAGGAAGAGCGCGACGAAGAGGAGCGTGAACCCGAGGGCGCTAAGCCCGAGGTTCAGGGACCGGTTGTCGTAGGAGAAGTGCGCGAGCGCCCACCGCTTCCCATCCGGAGCGAAGACCCCGCCCTCGGTGAGCGAGTCGAGGAAGAGGTGGCTCCACCCCGTCAGCGCCCCCAGCGTCGAGAAGAGCGCCAGAAAGATCAGGCCAGGAGGGAAGACTCCCACGAGGGCCGCGGGGATGATGATGGTCAGCGCCCACGCACCCGCGCCCCAGAGTGGCGCGGTGACGACAGAGTGGGTCACCCAGGTCCTCCGGGGGACGCCCTCCCCGCGGGTGTGCCCGACCTTGTCGATGAGGAAGTTGGTGAAGACGGTCGCGACGACCATCAGTAAGACCGTGACGAGCAGGGGATACCCGAAGTACGAGACGACGTAGAGGATTAGGCCGGCCGAGAACAGGTTGTGGGTGGTCGACCTCAAGCCGGCTCCTCCTCCGGAGGACGTTTGTGGGCTATCTCGTCCCTGAGCTGGTCGAGCTCCGAGCCGGATGTCTCAGCCTGTTCGCCTTCGCCGGGCTGGGTCTCATCGGTTTCGGGGAGCTCCCCCTTTATCGCGGTCTCTTTCAAGAAGCTCCTTCCGGAGCGCGTCGAGCTCGTCCGAGGACTCTCCTCCCTCGGGTTCCTCGATTTCACCCATGCCCCTCCGCCCCCTGCGACCTCCTCTTCCTCTGGACTTCCTGCATGAAGAGCCGCGGGAACCGCGCCCTCTGCTGCTCGTCGAGGGCGAGGTAGAACTGCACCGCGAGTGCGAGAACCTTGGTGGCCAGCTCGAACCTCTCCTCGTCGTCCCGCGCGAACTTCGACGCACCCTCTGAGACCAGCTCCGCGAGGGGCTCGGTCGCACCCGTCTTGAGCCAGGCACGGTACGCCTCTATGAACCTCGCCTTGAACCAGTCTGAGTCGACCATCGGCAGGATGGAGTCCTCGAAGAAGCTCGCGGGCGCTCGCGGCAGGGGATTCCTGAGATAGAACTCAGTCATGTGCCTCTTCACCTCCTCGTCGCCGACCTCCCCGACGGGGACGCCGAACCTCCGGATGACGTCGAGCACCTGAAGCCTGACGGGCAGGGGGTGCCCCTCGACGCTCAGGATAGCCTCGCCCGGGCTCAAGGCGGCGAAGACGGCAGCCTGCGGGTTGGTGAGGTTCATCGCGCCCGCGAGGACCTCCCGGTCGTCGGCGGAGGGGACGCGGTGCGCGATCTTCGTCGCCGTGTTCTTGACGGCGTCAGGGATTATCTTGGTCGGGATCTGCTCCACTATCGCGAGGCCTTCCCCGTACGCCCTGACCTCCGCCAGCATGTCGGCGAACTGCTCGACCATCCTCTTCCTGGGGTCTGCGCCCTCCGGGTCGCCCTTGGCCGTGGAGATGTTCGGGAGGAGCCGGTGCGCCTCCTCAATCAAGGTGAGGTGTCGCAGCTGCTTGGAGTTCCCCTTGGTCTCCCTGTACTCGACGAGGTTCATGAGCAGGAGCGCCGCGACGAAGGCCTTCTCCTCGTTGTTCGGGATGCTCCGGAGCTCGACGACCGTGGGCCGCCGGAGGACGTCCTCGAGGGGGACGGAGGCGACCGTGTTGAAGAGCGGCCCCTTCCCGCCGAGCGTCATGCTCCTCATCCTCGTCATGAGCGCGGCTTCGATGTCCATCGTTACCTTGGGCTCGTAGCCCAGCCTCCGGGTCCCCCTCTCTGCGGTCGCCCGAAAGTCCTCGAATGAGATGGGCCTGCCCCTCGTGTTCTTGCGGAGGTCCCACCCGCAGGCCTTGTAGGTCTCGGAGAGTATCTCCTTCACGACGTACGGGGGGGAGCATACTGCACGAAGCTCGCGTTCCAGGCGCCCTCGAGGTTCTCGACGTGGGTCTGGAGCTTGACGCCCGGGGGAGGCTCGAAGATGTTGAGCCTGAACGGCGCGGTGTCCTCGTCCCCCAGCGTGAAGACCTGGAGGCTCGGGATCTGGGTGAGCAGTGACCTGTATTCGCTCTTGACGGGCTCGATTACGAGGAAGGGGACGCCGAGCCGGTAGAGCTGCAGGAGGAGGTTGAAGCACGACGTCGTCTTCCCGCTCCCTGTCATTCCAGTGATGAAGCAGTGCTTGGTCAGCGTGTCCAGGGGGATGCGCGCATCCTGGGCCGTGGGGGTGGAGTGCACGACTATCTTCCCGAGCTCGAGCTCCCCCTCGAGCTTCGGCGGCAGCTCGAACTCCGCGGAGGGGGCCACCCGGCCACCGAGCGCGACCTGCGGAATCCAAGTGTAGGGGACGGCCTCGCTGGGGAGGAGGAGCGAGTGCCTTCCTTTGGGCTCGAGCCGTTCGACTCTTCGCGTCGCCCGGCTTGTCCGCAGGGCGGAGATCGAGCGGTGGCTCGAGAGGGAACCGACTAGTGCCGCGCAGGCGCCCTCGGCGACCCTCCTAGCGGCCTCGGCGTCCTCCCCCAGGCCGGTGACGCGCACCCAGCACCTCAGGGCCAGGCTCGACTGGTGCCTCTCCACGAGCTTGACCGCCTCTTCGAGCTTCACCTCCTCGAGGAAGTCTCGGACGGTGCTAGTCTGCTGCTCCCCCTGGAGTGCGGACTCCTTCGTCCTCTGCCCCTCCACCCCTAGGGCGGTCGCCTTCTGCTGCCTCCTTGACAGGAGCTTGCGAAACGGGTTGACCCACGCCCTTTCCATCGCGACCTGGTAGTCGCCGCTGTAGCCGTTCTCGAGGAAGTACCGTGACAGGGGCTCGAGCGGGTTCTCGGCTGCCTCTGGCACGCCGACGAGGGAAAGCGAATGCCATTCGAGGGGCGATCCCTCGGGAACCGCGCAGGCTGTGGCGCTGAACTCGGGTAGGTGGGCCTTCACGATGCCAAGGAGCCTCTCTTGAAGCTCCTCGCGGCTCACTGCGCTTCGGGCGAGGACGAGCATCCTTCCCCTGCCCTCCCTGAAGCTGAGGCGCAGCTCCACCCTCCCACCCAGGGAGACCAACGCCTGCACCAGGCGCTGGAACCTGATTGCCTCCATCCGGACTCGCTCGGGCCTCTCCTTGCCTCGCACGTGGCCAGTCGGGGACACCTGAAGCTCGACCGCAGCCACGTTGGACCTCCTCTCCCTCCTAAAGCCTGCCGACCTGTAGGCCGCGTCGACGCCTTCGCTGGCGGCTCCGAGGAGCGCCGCGGGGGACGAGAGGCCCACGAGGACGATGCCGACACCAGCGAGGGCCAAGACGACGAGGAGTCCGGAGGCCGGATCCCCGGCTCCGGTCACTCCTGAGGCGGCAAGGTCGAGGGCGAACGCGGATGCGAGCGCGAGGGAGAGGTACTTCGCGGACCTCGCCGCGACGTGCTTGATCCACAACCCCGATTGCCCGAGCATCGCGAGCGCCAGCGGGGCGGTGAAGAGCGCGCCCACAAAGGCGGCCGAGACGACAGTGAGTAGACCGCTGAAGAGCTGGCCGACCGACGACGCCGGGACGGGAGTGACTCCGAGCAGCTCCGAGGACGAGCTGCCGAAGGAGACTATGGTCTCGACAAGGAGGAAGCTGACGAGCAGGATTGCTGCGAGCGCGACGAGCCTCGCGAGAATCCCGAATGTGCCCAAGTCCTCACCACTATCGCGTTCCTTTGTCGTACATCCTTACAACGGCCCTGAGCTGGGCCCTGCTGAGCTCCACCGGCGGGCTGCCCTGCGACTTGACCACGACCATCTGCGCCTGCGAGCCTGCGCCGGCATCCAATATCCTCGTCCCGATCGGCTCGCTGCTCGTGGCGAGCAGGCTGCTCAGGAAGGCGGTGTACTGGTCGGGGTTCGGCCAGGTCAGCCTGTTCCCGACCGCCTTGAAGACCTCCATGAGGAAAGGAGGGTGCGCGAACTCTTGGGACGCGGGGGGAAGCCCGCCTCGGCCGTCGCGTCCCTGGTCGACCCTCCTGTACAGCCCGAGAGATCTTGCGAATCCCCTCTCCTGCTTGATGGAAAGGAGGTCGTAGGTGCCCGACGAGACGGCGGTCGACCAGTCGCCCTCCCCGATCTTGGAGGCTTCCAGGGAGGGCCGGAGGAGCGCCACGGCTTGCTTCGAGTCCAGGGGGAGGAGGTACGCCCCCAGGGGAGACAGCGAGAGCGCAGTCTCTTTGAGCGCCGCCAGGATTTCGGTCTCGGCCGACCTCTCGCTCGTGGCTCGCCTTTCCACCACGACGTAGATGGACGGAGTCTCCGACGCGGAAACGAGGACGGTCCCGGTCACGCCGGCCATGGCCCCGCCGACGTTGCGGGTCAGCGGCTTGACCTCGGCGACCGCCGCCCACGAGACCGGGAGGGGGAACGACCTGAGGAGGATCGACTCGTCGACGGGCTTCAGCGCGGAGCCTACGGATGCGACCGGAATCCTGCCCCAGAGAACCACGAGCACGCCTAGAGAAGCAAAGACGAGCGGGGAGAAGGTCCCGTGGGACAGGAGCGCCGCGAACGCAAGGAGGAAGAGAAAGCCTCCGAGGGCGCTTCTGACCGGGACCTTCCCTCTCAGCCTTCCCCTGTCCTGCGACGACCCCGGCTTGCCCCTCCGAAACTTCAGGATGGACGGAATGAAGAGCCAGGCAAAGATCACGAGGGTAATCTCCCACGCCCCCACCCCGAAGAGCATGATTGCCAGGAGGAATGCCCCAGTCTTTACTAGCCAGCCCATCAGTGGAACCCCTCGTCGTCGATGTAGGCGTGCCCATACTTGGAGAAGTCCTCGAGGGCGGGGTGCCTGTGTACCCAGAAGGCCCTCCCGTCCTTGTCAGGCTTGATGGTGTCCTCCGGGTTCACCGAGCTTGCGTCCTTGTTCCTCTTCGAGGTGTTCTTCGTCAGCTCGAAGCTGAACTTCGCCTCGTGCCCCAGCGTGATCCCGCCGTAGGGCTTCCCCCTGTCCCATGCGGCCATCGGGTTTATCGACGCGTGGCTCGTCACCACCACCGCTATCCCGTACTCGACGCAGAGCCGCTGCGCGTGGGCGAGAAGTATGGCCATCCCAGCGCTCCTCGCCGGGAGGTCCTGCGTCCCGAGGAAGGAAGACTTGAAGGGGGCGGAGATGGAGTCGTAGACCAGCAGCTTTGCCTTCGTCGCCTCTATCATCTGGTGGAGCGCCGACTGGTACACGGGCGTGGACTTGAGCCTCAGCTCGACCCTCCCGCCCTCGGAGACTATCTTCTGCACGTCGTTGCCGTGCAGCGCCAGGAGGTCGATGATCTCCGGCATCTGGACGATGAAGATGGACGGCTCCTCCGTCCCGTCGAGGTTGACGGTAAAGTCCGGCGAGAGCACGTCGGCTATCGCGCTCATGTGGTTGTCGTTGTAGGCGACCCCGAGGCGGTCGAGGGTGCTGCTCAGGGCGGTCACAAGCTCGCTCCGCGACGCCGGCTGGTCCTTCTTCTTGGACGACCGCGTGGTCCGCTCGAGCTTGAGCTCCTTAACCTGTATCTTGTCGCCGAACCTCTTCTCGAAGCCGGCCTTCCGGTAGTCGACGAGGTAGCTGAAGTAGGACTGCTCGGTGTCGAGGATTATCGCGCTGCTGCCCGCGGCCACCGTCGAGTAGGCGGCCTGGAGCGAGAGGATGCTCTTCCCGAGGGCCTTCTCGCCGAATATCTGGGTGATGGTCCCCTTCGAGAGCCCGCCGTCCGTCATGATGTCGAGCGCCTTGGTGCCGGTCAGGATCCTGTCCATCGGCATCACCTCACCCTCCCCAGGAAGGTACGCCCCTTCTCGGTGAGGGAGAGCCCGTGGATTGTCCGCCCGGACCTCTCCTGAGGAGTGACCGCGATGTACCCCTCGGCCTGGAGCCTGTCAAATGTCCTCTCGAGAAGGTCCTTGTCGTACTCGGACGAGAGGAAGGACACCAGGGAGGTCCGCGTCGCGCCGTCGTAGCCGGCGATCTCCTCGAGTATCCGCTTCGCGAGCTCCTCGTCCGCCGTAGGGGCGATGGAGGCGCCCGTCTTGGCTTCCCCTTTCCTTCCCTCGAACTCCCTAGGGACGAATACCTCGCTCGAGCCGTAGGCGGGGTTCTGGAACATGAACATGTTCGGGGTCAGCACGAGGCCGCCCCTCCCCGTGTCGTTCCACGCTGCGCTAGAGAGTATCCTGACTGAGCAGGTGTCCATGTAGTCTTTGTCAAGCCCGTAAGCCGCGTCCGAGGCGAGGACCTTGGGGAGGGGAGCCGAGACGAACGAGGTGAGGAACCGCGGGTTCCTCCTGAAGACGGGGCGCTCCTTGAAGAGGCGATTTGCCTCGGTGAGGATGATGACGTCCGGACCTCGGACCTCTTCTTCGCCTCCCATCATCGCCAGGAGCTTCGCGAGGAAGAGGGCTACGGCCGTCTCGGAGGCCTCCGGCGACCCGGCGTTCCTGAAGCTCAGGACCGCGCTCTTCCCGACGATCTGTTTGACCGCGTCCTTCTCCCCCACAAGGTTGAGCGAACGCAGGGCCTCCAGCCTGACCCTCAGCCTGTCGACGGCGCGGCCCTTCGCGGAGTCGGGCGACTGTATCAGATCGGCCAGCGACGCAGGAGTGGCGACCCCCCGCTCGTTGGCGATTATCTGGGCAATCGCGTTCAGGCTGGCCTCCTGCTCGAAGGAGAGCTCGAGGGAGGTGGAGTAGGCGCCGGCTATCAGCTGCGCATGGACGACGGGATTGTCCTCGATCCTGAGCGAGTCGTAGAGGAAGTAGGAGACGTCGTATCCGTCCACGTAGCCGGAAAGCGCATCCGCGACTCCTCCGTCCATGTCGAGGAGGAGCGCCTTCAACCCAGCATCGTGACACGCGTACGCCACCAGAGGTGCGAGCTGGTTCGCGCCCTGGCCGAGCATCGCTATCCCCCCCTTGACGTCGTCGAGCTTCACCTCGAACCTCCCGCCCAACCGCGTGAACCCCAACCAGACGGAGCTTGTTGCCGAACTCATGCGCAGAAAGGACGGAGCGACCTTATAGAGAATTGCTCACCGTTAACGCTCATTTAAGATGCTCATCTAAAGTGAGGAAGGCTAATAAGCCAAAGGCGCCGAGGATAATGTCCTGTCGCCCTGCGACGGAGACTTGGACAGACTCCTCATGGACGTCTGCTCCGACCATAGAAATTAGCATCCGGGAATCGGCCTCCGTTTATCTAGTCCGTACCGAATCCAGACGTAATTGAGGAAGAGGCCAGAAATCGTAATCTGCATGGAGATGCTCGGCCTTCTCTTGGAAGGCCCGAGAGGGCCGACGAGACTTGCTCAAGCACTCGGCCTCAGTTATGACCGATTCCAAAAATTCGCAGATACCCTAGAGAAGAAGAAGTTGGTGGTCAAGGAGTCCGAAGAGAATCATGAGGTGTACCGTATAACGGCGGAGGGTTTGCAACTCCACCAAGACTGGAGAAAGGTAAGGGATAGGTTCAGCGGCTGACTTACACCAACTCACTTATGGTGAGGAATGGTTTTATCTCGCCGCGGCGTCCAAAGCCGCACTTGACCGATGAAGGACTTTCTCCCGGCGTCATGGTGATAGAAGCACATGAAGAGCTCATTCAGCACATCGAGGCGGGTGAGACCAGGATAAGAGTCCTTTCCGTTATATCAGTGATAATCGCTGGTTTCCTCATCACCTCCTACTTCTCTCAACTCCTGCTTCCCTACGTTTCAAACACCACAGTCGTCTCGGTCAATCTCCGCGACCCCGTCCTAATCTTGACCGAAGTTGTCGTCCTGATTGTCGCAGCAGCCTGGATGTGTGTAGGGGTCACGGACTACCTCTTCGCCAGACGGCTCGGCAAGCAAGTGCGTGAAATCAGGGTGGCGGAAAGAGAACTGGAGAAGAGGATCATGGAAACACCCTGAAAGCGAGATGGTCAGCAAACTCCCCCAAGTGATGGAGAAGGTCAAGGAGACCATCACTTGGAAGATCCGCAGGCTCGACCGCGTCAGGAGCACCTGACGATGATCGTCGTCGAGGGCTAACCATCAGCTCTTCGATTGAGGCATGTCCCCTCAGGGGCACGGCTTGATTGATGCCACTCTCAAGCAGTAATCCAGCGTCATCCTAAAATCAGCTAGCATGTGGGTGCCGACAAGGACCTCCGTCAGTCCCTCTATGGTTTCGATGGGACCGTCGACCTCGCGAGATGCCTCCTCGACCTTCACAGTCCCGTACGCGACCACGCTCCCCACGACCCTCCCGTCTGCGACCTCGACCTTTCTAGGACGAGTCATCATCTTGTGGAAATTCAGCGCGTCGAAGATGTCTCGGGGAACTGCGAGGAACCCTCCGTAGCCTGTGTCAACGACCGCTTCAAGCGAGCCGCCCTCTGGATATTCTGTCCCGAGCGGGAGGTTGCACACCTTGACTCTCAAAGTCGGAGTCAGCCCTACGAAGCTGCTCAACCTAGGTTCGCCTGAGCCCGGTCCTCACGGTGGGCTCCAGAGGAGTAGAGCTCACTATGAGTACTCCTCTGGGGTCTATCTTTCGCTTCTCGAGCAAGGAGGCGAGCTCCCTGAGCGAACCCGCCCTCGCCAATATCTGGTTCCCGCGCGTGGCTATGAACTCTTCGCGCTTGATCCTGGACTCGACGTCCCGGAGGTGCTCCCTGACCGCGGCATCAACAAGTTCGGAGATCGCTCCCTTCGACCTTCCAGTACGCTTGGCTGCCTCCCTGAGCTTCTTGACGGTCTCATCGGGCAGAGAGAAGGTTACGTTGACCAACATGAGTGATAATATACAAACAATATTTAAGCAATACTAGTCTCATCGTAAGCCTTGACGCAGCCCGGCAGGGGGCCTTCTGGGCTCGACCGCGTCAGGAACGGCCTGCTCATGATAGTCGTCGAGGCTGGTCCGGTAATTCTGCCCAAAGCGTCTACTTCCCGGGACACCACAGGAAGGTTTATGGTACTCCAGTACTGGAGTACTGTGAATGGCCCAGGTCAAGTTCGTCATAGATGACGAGCTGCTGAAGAAATTCAAGCAGATCGTAATCAGGAGACGCGGCAAGATCGAGCTGACTCCTGAAGGCGAGGAGGCGATTCGGCTATACGTCAAGAAGTATGAAGACCTGGAAAGGAAGCAAGCGGGAACGGACCCGCTCATCGCGGCCATAAGCGCGGTGCACACTCGCAAGGCGCGGAGCGCCCTACGAGACCTCAAGGAGCTGGAGTCTGGCCATTGATCTTCGTAGACACGACGATTTGGGCATCGGCGATCGATGCTTCTGATACGTTGCACGACGACGGCTCGGCAGTCTTGAGGGCCCTGGCCGACGGCGAGCTTCCTTCGGCCGTGACCACCGACTTCGTGCTCGACGAAACGCTGACCCTTCTGAAGATGAGGGGAGGCCGACCCGACGCGATTGCCAGGGCGATAGCCAGCATCATGTCGTCTCCGAATCTGAATCTGGTATACGTCGACGACGCTCTCTTCGACGCCGCGCTCCGGACCTACCAGAAGTTCGAAAGGCTGAGCTTTACTGACGCGGTCACCCTCGCCATAATGCAGCAGCGCAGAATCAAGGAGATATTCTCCCACGATGAAGATTTCGACATCAAGGGAATCCTGAGAAGAGAACGGCCTGGTTAGTCCCCTACTAGACCTCCACACCAAAGCTCCGCAGGCTCGACCGCGTCAGGCGCACCCTGACGATGATAGTCGTGGAGGCTGGCCTCACGACAAGCCCTCGGCGATCTTCAACTACGTTGCACGGTAAAGGGGAGAAGGACGACGTTCCCCCATTCGTCCTCCGCCAGCACGGTGTAGATCCCCAGAGGGAACTGATGGAATGCCGCGATGTTTCCCGACCCTGTCCAGTAGCCGGTCACGGAATAGCTCGCAGAAACCAAGAAGCTGCCCTCCTGGCCCGACGCGTAGAAGCGGGAGGCGTTATCACCAAGCGGGGCAAAGAGGAGGTATGGAATCGGAGCCGTCATGGTCGGACAGAAGTAGACATTTGCGGGATCGTACACCGTCAACGCGCTGGCCGAGGTATAGTTGCTCGCGTCGTAGTGTCCCTGAAGGACCGCGTATTCGATGGGAGATTGATTGAAGTTTCCGCAGGGCTCGCTGCCGGTATCGGGAAAGGGCCAGTTATTGGCCGTGGTCACGTTGTTCACCCTGTCCAGAAGGTTGGTCTCATTTTCAAAGATGGACAGGGCGCCGGTCGCATTTACCGAGATCTGGAGATTGAGCTTCAACCCTGGCGGTGTGCATTGGGCTGAAGCCGAAGAGGTGGATATCCGAACCGATGAGGTCGTCCCCACTCCACTGGAAGTCGAAGAGGTGCTGCTTGTCGAGGTCGTGCTGGGCCCGCTCTGGCCGATTCGCAGGTAGGCGGCTGCGATCAGGCTGGCTCCTATCACCACGAGGAGGACTATGGACGCGGCGAGCCTGGCGCGGCTCCGGGACTCCTGGTTCTCCATGCGGGCAAGACTTCGATGATTTTGGCCCGCTTTCTCATTAATAGTTTTGTCCGAATGCAGTCGATGGGATTGTGCCCAGATGGGAATGTGCTTTGAGCACCTAGCCTATTCTGTTTGAGGTTGGTCACCTGAAGGGCCGTGCGCTGACCCTACAGGCATGAGATTAAATTCATCCGCCAGGATGACGCACGAGTACGCTGCGTCGAGGGAGGCCTTTGAAAGGCTCACCCCAAATCATGTGCACCGAGGTGTCAATACCCGTCTCCGAGAGGCACAACGCGCTCTACGGGGAGGAGGACCTGTCATTGGCTTTTCTTGCCTTAGCCTCATCTGGGAAGGTGGGGCGACTGCATTCCACGGCGTTCGTGCCCGGAAGCCCAAACTTGAACCGAGCCTAGTTGTGCAATCCACATGAAACTGGTAGTGTCTTCGAGCCTAAAACCGCCCGCTCCTCGACAAGACCACTTCGAATCCCCTAACAAGGTAAGGATTGACGGTGCAGGTCTAATCTGGGAGCACCCAAACACATTATATCGACCCCTTGGCCCTTCTCATTGCTATGCAGAAGCGTCTTCCCGGGCTGATGGGGGCGATGATGCTCGTGCTCCTGATGCTATCCTTACTAGGAGCTACGCCGGTACGCGCGGCATGCGGTCCGAGGGCGGGTGAGTGCCTCGCGCCTCCGTACGCGGTCCCCGCCGAGCCGGTCTGGGCCACCCTGAACGCTGTCCCGCAGGGGAACTACCCGGGCGGCAACCAGGTGTTCGACGTCTTCGTGATCTACACCGGCTGGCCGGCGGAAGGGAACGTGACGCTGATCAACGAGACCTTGACTGCTCCCGCGCTTCCGCCGGCATCCCAGACCAACACCGCGACGGGCCTCCCGGTGCTGCTGTCCCCCGGGCAGGCCATCGTGTCGCAGATTGCACTGCAGATTCCTAGCAACTTCACGCAGAGCAACTTCACGGCGAGCCTGGCGGTCAACGTCCTGCTCTTTAACGGGACGATCAACGTCCCGCTCAGGCTGACGGGAAACTCGCTGGTGTTCATCCTTGGCCACCCGGTTTCAAGCACCCGGAGCACCACATCAAGCAACTCCCAGAGCACCCAACCCGACGCGCAGGGCGGGACCGTCTCCACGACGCTCTTCGCAGCGGGCGTCACCGCACCGTCGATAGTCGCGGTAATACTCCTGGTCCGCCTGTTTCAGGGAAGGGGCCGCCCAAAGGGAGGCCCGTGATTCCGATGCGTTGGACTCAAAGGACCTGTCCGAACGAAAGAAAACACCTAGGCGAGTGCCAGAACCCGACGTAGCCCGCTCCTCGACTCTATTACTTCGATTCCCTTCACGGGAGGCATAGTTGAAGAAGCGAGAGAGGACTCTCATTCTCATGGAGATACTCTCGATCTTGCGCCCCGCCCTCTTGGCGCTCGAGGTCGTCCTCATCCTCGTGACCTTCGCGTGGCTACACGTCGGGGTGGTGAACTACCTCTTTGCCTCGCGCCTTGGTAGGCAGATCAAGGAGGCGCGCGCGAAGGAGAGGGAGATCGAGAGCAGGCTGGTTCAGCAGAGAACCTAGCTCAGCCGCGCTTTATCCTCGTCCCGACAGCCCCTGCTATGATGCCCAGCGCCGGAGGCAGAAAGCCTCCGCCGACCAAGAGAAGCATGATCGAGAGAAGGATTAGGACCAAGCCGCCGTTCTTCCTCTGAACGAGCATCGCCGCCCATCCCAGGATTATGAGGGAGAAGATGATGGCAGCGACTCCAGTCACGAAGAAGTTTGGAATGACGGTCATCGCGGGAAAGCAACCACCTCCCTGGCACGGCGGGCCTATCGCGTTTATCATGATGCCGCTCGGCGTAGTGCTACCCTGGAGCGTCTCGTTGTATCCGTGGTAGATACCGACTAGTCCAGCAACCACGCCGATTATAGAGGCCGCCGCCCTTGTCCCGCTCACCAACTTGCCCTTACCGGCGGGGAAGACGGTTTTGCGAATTAACTCTTTCGACTCCGCCGGTGCGGCAAGCTAGCTAATTGCTCTCAGCTCACCGTTCTTGACAGTTGAAGAGGAGGCCTAGCATCCTCATCTACAATGGATAATCCTCGACTGCTCTTGGACGGGCCGCGCTGCGCCACGAGCGCGGTCGGGGCACGGCTTATCTAGAACCGAGAAAGCATCGTATGTTGCGGAGAATGGAAGCGAAATTCATCTACAGTGGGATAAGGGTCAAGGACATGAAAAAGTCGGTCGAGTTCTACACGAAGGTCCTGGGGATGAGGGTGACGGGAAGGACCCAGATCGAGGCGACCAAGGGGGAGACCGTGGGCCTCGTGACCGAAGAGGGCGGGCATCTTCTCGAGCTCAACTACTACGGGGAGGGAAGCGACTTCGACACGAAGTACTCGGCGGGAGACGGGCTTGACCACCTGGCGTTCCAGGTCGACGACCTGAAGAAGGCAGTGGCGGAGGCCGCGAAGGCGGGCTACCCCGTGGTGCTCGACATGAAGACGAAGACGAGCCGCTGGACTTACATCAAGGACCCGAACGGGATCTACATCGAGCTTTTCGGAAAGTAATGAGACTTTGATTTATCTCCTGGGACTCGACGACACCGATTCCCGTTTCGGGCACTGCACGACCCACCTGGGCTACCTCGTCGTCTGCGAGCTGGCCCGGATCGGCTGCACGTTCTCGACCTACCCCCGTCTCGTGAGGCTCAACCCGAACATCCCCTTCAAGACCAGGGGCAACGCGGCCGTCTGCATCGAGTTCGACGCCGACTCAGATGAGAGGCGCGAAGAGGCCTTCAGGGCGGCGGAGAGGCTCCTCGACGCGGAGGCGGACGTCGCGAACGGGGCGAACTCGGCTCTCGTCATGGTGTCGAAGGGCGCCGACGACCTCCTTGCTTTCTGCAGGGAGGAATACCGAAGGGCCGTCAGCGGCGTCGTGAACTACAGGGGCGTCATCCGCGCCGTCTCCGAGATGGACATCCGCCACAAGCTTCTCGGAAACGGGATGGGAGTGGTCGGGGCAGTCGCGAGCCTCGGGTTCTCGCCCGGGTTGGACGATCACACCTACGAGCTGATCGCGTACCGGAGGCCCGAGAACTGCGGCACGCGCAGAGAGGTCGAACCCCAGTCCGTGAGGGGCATGGAGGCCGAGACCTTCCCACACACCTTCAACAGCTACGACCACGAGTCCGGGAGGGTGCTCATCGCCCCCACAGGACCAGACCCGGTCCTCGCGGGTGTCCGGGGCGACTCCCCTCAGGCGGTGCTCGAGGCATTTCGGAGGATTCGGATCGGCGAGGACGTCCTGGGGCACGTCATCTACGCTACCAACCAGTGCACCGACGCGCACCTGCAGCGCCCGCTGTCGACGCCACTTCGGGCGTACTCGGCAGGCTGGCTCGAGGGTGTGGTCGTCTCGACGCTCCCCTCCCGGGGAGGCCACCTGATGATTCAGCTCGGCGCCGGCGACTCGACCGTCAACTGCATGGTCTACGAGCCCTCTGGCGACCTCAGACGGGTCGCCCGCCTCCTCAGGCCGGGGAACTCGGTCAGGGTCTCTGGCGGAGTAAGGAGGGCCTCGTCCAAGAACCCGGTTGTCGTCAACGTCGAAAGGATCGACGTCCTCGCCGTCGACGGCGAAGCCAAAGCCAACCCGAGGTGCGTCGCCTGCGGGTCGGGGATGAAATCCGAGGGGACAGGGAAAGGATTCCAGTGCCGCAAGTGCGGCCACAGGAGCCTCGGGCCCTCCGGAGCGGGGGCGTCCAAGACTCCGGTTACTCGAATCCATCCCGGGTCTTACCTCCCGTCCCCGAGGGCGCAGAGGCACCTCACGAAGCAGCTCATCCGCTACGGGAGAGAGCAGGCCGGCGCGCAGGCTCTGGTCCAGGGATGGATTGAGCCGCGGAGCCATGGACCCCTCTCTGTCCCGTCCCTGCTCTCCGCGTCTGACGCCGAGGTCTCCGTCAGGGCAGCGTAGAATCCCTTTGCTGCACAGGGCACCAGGTCAAGGCAGGTCTCGCGGCCTGAAGCGCAAGGCGTTGCGCCGGGGGTCGTCGTCGCGCCGAGGTCGAGCACGAATCCGTTTTGGTCATTGACGGAGCCCCAGCAGGCTTTATCAGTAACTTCTTTTGGCTGGCGAGACTGTTCCCCGCGTGCCCGCCTCCATCAATCACGTCCACCGTTGGGCAAAGACGCCCAAGTTCTTCGATGGCAGATGACCAGAGAGTGACGTTATCAATGACCTTCAATAGCATACTGTTTGAAAGGCCGGAAGACGGCACAAGGGGGCCAGGCGCGGAGCCAGATTTCTTCGTCGACCTGAATCTGAATCAGATAGTGGACGTCATCATAGCCGGACGAGAGGAGTACGGCCTCCGGCCTATCTTCCTTGCTCCTTTGAAGAGCGTCGACGCGATCAAGTACCGTCACGAAATAATGCAGGAACTCGAGGGTGCCAGCTTACACGACGCCGTGCAGTCCTTCGCCCAATCGATGCACGCGATGCGCCAGTATAGGGGCAGGTCTGACAGAATCCTCAACACATATGTCAAGCAGGGTTGGTTCCTGAATGCCGTGGAGGCGTACTGCGAGGCCGTCAGTCGCCTGGCGCACGATTTGGCAGCCCTGGGTCCAAGATCGCGCGGCCTCTCGTCTTTCCTTGAATATCTGAAGAAGTATGCCGAGTCGGGCGAGTTTACGACGCTGGCCTCGGAGACCAAGAAGGTCAGGGCTGCCCTGACTGGGGCGAAGTACGGCCTGCTCATCAGGGGGAACCAGTTCAGCGTCCGCAAGTACGAAGGGGAGCCGGAGTACAGCGCAGAGGTGGAGAGGACGTTCGAGAAGTTCAAGCAGGGAGCGGTAAAGGACTACCGGATCAAGTTCTCCGACTATCTTGACGTGAATCACATCGAAGAGGCGGCGCTAGACTTCGTCGCCAAACTGTTTCCCGAGGTGTTCCAAGGCCTTGAAGACTACTGCGCCAAGCACGCCGGCTATCTCGAGAGGACGATAGCGACCTTTGACCGGGACATACAGTTCTACGTCGCGACCCTCGAGCTGGTCGCGCAGCTCAAGGCGTCGGGGCTGCATTTCTGCTACCCCATCGTCTCCGACAAGAGCAAGGAGGTCTACAGTCACGAAGGGTTCGATATGGCTCTGGCGATCAAGCTGATGCGCGAAAACTCGTCCGTCGTCTGGAACGATTTCCTCCTGAAGGGCAACGAGCGGA
>Ga0307374_10003154_pt1 | contig 28432 bp, 24 predicted proteins | sample OX3MG_FD_202532 | JGI IMG/M metagenome (GOLD analysis project Ga0307374, IMG submission 202532) | Soil microbial communities from Risofladan, Vaasa, Finland - OX-3 | ecosystem: Environmental > Terrestrial > Soil > Coastal area > Acid sulfate soil | place: Finland: Risofladan, Vaasa | collected... | reverse complement strand
CGAACAGGCGAGTCGACTCCTCGGCGATCGCGTACACGCCCCTGTGGACGTTGGCGTGAGTCGTCTCGTAATAGTGGCTCATGGCGTCGATCACGGCTGCCGGCTTCTGTGAGGACGACGCCGAGTCAAGGTACACGAGACGGCGACCGTGGATCTGACGGTCGAGGATCGGAAAGTCCTTCTTTATCGTGGCGACATCTAAAGACCTTGGCGCGATGGGTGGTCCAGAAGAACGCTGCTCGGCAGCGTTCTTCTGCTCGGTCGATTCTGCGAACCTCTTCAACGCCATGCTTCATACCCTTCCTGCTCGAGGCGAAGGGCGAGATCCGGGCCCCCGCTCTGGACGATCCTGCCGTCGATCAGAAGGTGAACGAAGTCTGGGAGCAGCTGCTCGAGGATTCGCTGGTAGTGCGTCACGACTATCACTCCGAGCTCCGGCCGGGCTTGGCGAACGGCAGTGACCCCTCTGCCGACGACCCCGAGCGCGTCGATGTCCAATCCTGAGTCCGTCTCGTCGAGAATGGCCAGATCGGGCTCCAGGATTGCCATCTGGAGCACCTCGTTGCGCTTCTTCTCTCCGCCGGAGAACCCTTCGTTGAGATATCGATCCCCGAAGGAGGGGTCCATCCCGAGCTTCTTCATCCACTCCATGATCGATACGCGCAACTCGAGCACGGACAGCTCGGTCCCGCGTCGGGCGGAGAGAGCCTGTCTGAGGAACTGCGCGATCGGCACGCCGGGGATCTCCTCCGGGTACTGGAAGGCGAGAAACATCCCTGCCTTCCCTCGGACATCCGCCGGCCAGTCCGTGACGTCCTCGCCCTTGAACAGCACCCGCCCCGAGTCGACCTGGTAGGCCGGGTTGCCGAGCAAGGTGTTGGCAAGGGTGGATTTGCCCGAACCGTTTGGGCCCATCAACGCGTGGGTCTGGCCGATGTCCACTACGAGATCGACACCGCGGAGGATCAGCGTACCGTCGACCGATACGTGCAGGTCCTGCACCTCGAAAAGCGGGGGGGGCACGCAACGATTCTATTACCACTACCGAGATAGGGAAAAATATTGCGTACCGGACTGGGGGTGGGAAGGAGTGGGTAACGACAGCGGGTAACCTGCCGCGGGATGGCCGACCCGTGGAACTCGCAGGTCAGCACGTCGCTTGGCGGTCCGGGCGACCGTGTGACGCTCGTCGAGGGCTCGGCATTCCTCATCTGTGCTCCTGGCGGCCAAGTGTCGCCGGAGTCAGCCGAGGGATTCTTCTTCCGTGACACCAGGTTTCTGGCCAGATGGATTCTGCTCGTCAACGGCCAGGTGCCCGAGCCGCTCGCCAGGTCCGTGCCCGACCCCTATTCGGCCACGTTCGTGGCGAGAACCCACCCGGGGCCGGGCCGGGCGGACTCCAACCTCATGATCGAGCGGCGCCGCTACGTGGGCCGCGGGATGCGCGAGGACCTGATCGTCAGGAACTTCGGGGAGGAACCCGCCTATTGCAAGGTCGAGATCGGCTACGGAGCAGACTTCGCCGACCTGTTCGCGGTAAAGGAGGGTCGCGTTACTGGGTCGGCGGACATAGTTGCCGACAAGGGAGAGAGCGACATCCGCTTCCGTCACAAGAACGGAGCACACCGCCGATCGCTGCGCGTCGCTTTTTCTCACCCGCCACAACTCGACGGCCCGGCGGCCCGTTGGGAGGTGATCATCCCGTCGAAGGGCGCTTGGACGCTTTGCGAGCAGTTCTCGTGCGGCATCGACGACGACGAGATCGAACCGAGGTGGCTCTGCGGTCAACCGGTGTCGCGCGCGAAGCCGGCAGAGCGGATGGCCGCATGGAGGCGCAGCATCCCGGTGCTGGACACCGACCATGAAGGCCTGCGGACGGTCGTCAACCGGAGTGCCGAGGACCTCGGGGCCTTGCGGATCTTCGACCCGGATTACCCCGAACGCACCGTTGTCGCTGCCGGCGCCCCTTGGTTCATGACACTCTTCGGGCGCGACTCCCTGATCACCGCGTGGATGGCGTTGCTGGTCGATCCCGAGCTCGCGTTGGGGACGCTCCAGACGCTCGCCCGGTTCCAGGGCACCGACGTACGCCCGGGCAACGAGGAGGAACCCGGGCGAATTCTCCATGAGATGCGTTTCGGAGAGGCATCCTCTCTTTCTCTCGGCGGTGGGGCGATCTACTACGGGACGGCCGACGCCACACCGTTGTTCGTGATGCTGCTGGGGGAGCTCCGCCGCTGGGGACTCGCTCGTGAGGCCGTCGACGAGCTGCTGCCGCACGCGGACAGGGCGATCGACTGGATCCAGAAGTTCGGTGACAAGGACGGCGACGGGTACGTCGAGTACCAGCGCACGTCTGACCGGGGGCTGCGCAATCAGGGCTGGAAGGATTCGTTCGACGCCGTCCGCTTCGCCGACGGGCGCATTGCCGATCCGCCGGTGGCGCTGGCGGAGGTGCAGGGCTACACGTACGGCGCCTACCTTGCGCGGGCGTTCTTCGCTGCCGAGCAGGGCGATGTCGCCCTGGCGACGGACCTCCGGTCGCGTGCTGCCGAACTGAAGGCGGCGTTCAACCGGGACTTCTGGCTGGAGGACAAGGGTTGGCTGGCGATGGGGCTCGACCGCGACAAACGACCCGTGGACGCGCTGACATCGAACATGGGCCACTGCCTGTGGACCGGGATTCTCGATGCGGAGAAGGCGGACCAGGTGGCGCGCAAGTTGATCGGGCCCGACATGTTCAGCGGCTGGGGTGTCAGAACCCTGGCGGCTTCGATGGTGGGCTACAACCCGATCAGCTACCACTGCGGCTCGGTATGGCCACACGACAACGCGATCGTCGCGGCGGGCCTGATGCGATACGGCTACGTGCGGGAGGCTCAGCGCGTGATCATGGGCGTCCTCGACGCCGCAGTGGCGCAGGGGGGTCGCCTGCCCGAGCTCTTCAGCGGACTCGAGCGGATGGAGTTGCCGCTAGTGGTGTCGTACCCGACGTCGTGCTCTCCGCAAGCCTGGGCGGCGGCATCGCCGTTGCTGATGCTGCGCACATTGCTTCGGCTCGACCCGTGGGTTCCCCGGGGCAAGGTCTGGCTTCACCCGGCACTTCCCGAGCAGATCGGGCGGCTGCGTGTCGGTCGCATCCCGCTTGCGGGTGCCAAGGTGACGGTCTCAGTGGAGGGCGACGAGGTCTCGGTCGAGGGATTGCCGGCAGACCTGGAACTCGTGGACGCGCCCCGTCACCCGCTCACCGGGTCCTGATCCCTGGGTGGTCTACCAGCCTCTGTCGATCCACTCCTGAAGGTGCGGCCGCTCGGTGCCGATCGTCGTGTCGGCCCCGTGGCCAGGCATGACGATCGTGTCCTCGGGAAGCGGGACGAACAGCCGGTGCTCGATCGACCGGATGATCGCCGGGAAGTCCCCGCCCGGGTACTTGGTCGCTCCGGGACCGCCCGGGAAGAGGGTGTCACCGCTGAACAGGACGGGGGACCCTTCGAGCCTGAAGCACATGGAGCCGGGAGTGTGGCCGGGCGTCGCGATGGTGTGGAGCCGGAGCCGGCCGACCCCTATGACGGCCTCGTCCTCGAGCACGAAGTCGTAACTTGGGAGCATCTCCGAGTCGGCCGCCGTCACCCCCACGTCGTAGCCGGCGTCGCGCACCGCCGGCACCGCCTGTATGTGGTCCCAGTGTCCGTGGGTCTCCAGGACCTTGCGTACGCCGAGACGGGAGCAGAGGTCGATCAGCTTCTCGTGCTCGTTCGCGGCGTCGAGCAGGACCGCGTCGCCGGTCTGCCTGCAGCGGAGGATGAAGACGTTGTTGTCCACGGGGCCGACGACGAGCCGGTGGATCTCCGCCTGGCCGTCCTCGTAGTGAAGGGTTCCGGGGTGCATCCTTACCAGCCTATGGGCTAGAAACTACCTGCAGACGACCGAGTGCCCGAGGGGGACCAAGCGTGAATTTCGCCTTCAGCGAGGAGCAAGAGGAACTGCGGAAGGCGGTCCGCCGCTTCCTGGAAGACAAGTCCCCGGAGGCGGAGGTCCGCCGCCTCATGGACACCACCGAAGGTTACGACCCCGCGGTCTGGTCGCAGATGGGCGACCAGCTGGGCCTGCAAGGGCTGATCATCCCTGAAGAATTCGGTGGTTCGGGCTACTCGTACGTCGAGCTGATCGTGGTCCTGGAGGAAATGGGGCGGGCTCTGCTGTGCGCGCCGTACTTCTCCAGCGTTGCTCTCGCAGCGAACCTTCTCCTGGTATCGGGAGACGACGCGGCGAAGAAGGACTACTTGCCAGGCATCGCAAGCGGCTCGACGATCGCCACCGTCGCACTCGCAGAGGCCTCCGGGCGCTGGGACGAAGAAGGCGTGACCGTCGAGGCGAGTGGGTCCGGGGACACCTGGACACTGTCCGGCGAGAAGCTGTACGTGCTCGACGGCTACACCGCGGACCTGGTGCTTGTCGCCGCCCGGACACCCGCCGGCGTTTCGGTGTTCGCCGTCGACAAGGGAGCGCCCGGCTTCACCGCCACGCCGCTGTCGACCATGGACCAGACGCGCAAGCAGGCGAAGCTCACCTTCGACTCCGCCCCCGCTCGCCTGGTGGGCACCGACGGGCAGGGGTGGCCGGCCATCTCCAAGATGCTCGATCTGGCAGCGGTGGCGCTGGCAGCCGAGCAGGTCGGCGGCGCGCAGAAGGTTCTGGACATGGCCGTTGAGTACGCCAAGGTGCGCGTGCAGTTCGGACGCCCGATCGGCAGCTTCCAGGCGATCAAGCACAAGTGTGCCGACATGTTGCTCGAGGTGGAATCGGCGAAGTCCGCTGCCTACTACGCCGGTTGGGCCGCGGCAGAGGACAACGACGAACTGCCGGTCGTGGCGTCGTTGGCCAAGTCGTATTGCTCCGAGGCGTACTTCCACGCCACCGCCGAGAACATTCAGATCCACGGCGGTATCGGGTTCACCTGGGAGCACCCCGCCCACCTGTACTTCAAGCGGGCGAAGAGCTCGGAACTGCTCTTCGGGGACCCGACCTACCACCGCGAGCTGCTCGCACAGCGAATCGGCATCTAGCGCATCCCGCCCCAGAGGGCGGCGAGGCGGGTCAATCGAGCCGGCGCAGGCCCTTCTTGTAGCGAGCGGTGTTTTCGACGTACACCTGCGCCATCAGCTTGATGAGCCCGGTGTGCGACCGGTCCGGCTTGATCGAGGCCGGTACGCCCACCGCGAGGGCGCCGGACGGGACCCGCATGTCGTTGGTGATCACGGCGCCTGCCGCGACCGTGGAGCCGTGCTCGACGACGGCCCTGTGGAGCACGATCGACCCGACACCTATCAACGACTGGTCCTCCACCGTCGCGCCCTCTATGTGGGCCAGGTGCCCCACGACCACCCACGACCCGATACTGGTGTCGAGATCGGAAGTGGCGTGGATGATGGCGCCGTCTTGGATCGACGTCGCTTCGCCGACGTGGATGGTTCCGTAGTCGCCCCTCAGCACTGCTGAGGGCCACACGCTGCTGTGGGCTCCGATCCGGACGTCGCCGATGACAGTGGCATCAGGATGGACGTAGGCCTCTGGGTCGATCGAAGGAACGCGCTCGCCTATTGCGTAGATGGGCACGTCCGCACCGTACCGGGGCCAGCTGTTGCCGTGCACGGTGCCGGTCGGTAAATGCTTGGCGCGGGCCACTCCTCCCGGTAGCATTCGTGTCACCGAGGAAAGGAGGTGGTCCAGCTGAGCAGTCAACGATTTGGGACCTCGGAGGTGTCTGGCCGCTAGGCGGCGCCTGGACCACCTGGTGAATCCGAGCCAGCTACCCGGGGTGTTCTCCGGCCGGGAGCCGGTCCCGCCCGGCGCGTAAGGAAGCGCCCTGCAATCCAGCAAGATCGAGCGAGGGGTCGCCTCAGGGCGGCCCCTCGCCTCTCTCTACGCCGAGGTCGACCGTGCGCGAGAGTGAACGGGTGACTTCCCCGAGCGGCGCCTTCTCGATCGAATCAGGCGACGCCACGCTGGCCGCTTACTTGGCGCGTCCCGCCCCCTCTGCTGCCGGAGGCGCCGGCCGTCACGGGCTCGTGCTCTGCCACGGCTTCCCGTCGGAGTCCAACGACAGCACGGTCTCGAGCCGCGGGTTCGAGGAACTGGCGGACCGGCTCGCCGCGGACACCGGCTGGGTTGTGTTGACGTTCAGCTTCCGCGGCACCTCGCAGTCGACTGGCAACTTCTCGCTTGGTGGCTGGCTGGCCGACCTCAAGGCCGCCACCGACGCGCTGCTGAGCGCGCCGGGTGTGGACGGCGCGTGGTTGTGCGGGTTCGCGGCAGGAGGCGCGCTCGCGATCTGTGCCGCGGGCGAGGATCCGCGCGTGCGCGGTGTGGCTGCCTTCGCGGCTCCGGCGGACTTCGGGGAAAGGGCTGCGGACGCCCGCAGGTTCGTCGCCCAGGCACGAGCGGTAGGGGTCATCCGCGACCCGAACTTCCCACCCGACCTCGACGCGTGGGCACGCGAACTGCGGGAGGTGCGGCCCCTGAGCCTCATCGGCAAGATCCCGCCACGCCCGATCCTGCTGGTCCACGGTGCCAACGACGAGGTCATCCAGGTGCTCGACGCGAGGGCGCTTGCGGACGCCGCAGGAGGCGAGGTCGAGCTACGGGTGCTGCCAGGCGCGGCGCACCGTCTCCGCCATGACCCGCGCGCCATCGCCATCCTCATCGGGTGGCTGGACCGGCAGCACCTCTAAAGAGGTTCGCAGACCGCCGGGCCCCAGCCGGCTTGCTCGTCGATCACTTTCCGCAGCGCCCGTGCGGCACTCTGCGGTTCGCCGGATTCGGTCAGGTACCTGACCACGACGAATCGCCGCGCTCCGGCGGCGGCCATGGCGGGGATCGTCTCGGGGGTCACTCCACCGGTGACGAACCAGGGTCTCCCGTCGAGGCGGCCCTGGGGCGTCGACGCGACTTCCCTCAGGTACCCCACGCCGGTGCCGGGACGGCCCGGTTTCGTCGGTGTCGGGGTCACCGGACCGGCGGAGAGATAGTCGACCGGTTCGCTCTCGGCGGCCGCCCATTCGGAGAGTGCGTGGGTGGAAAGACCGACGATGGCGTCGGGCCCGAGAATCTGCCGGGCTACCGCCGGTGGCGTGTCGTCCTGGCCGACATGAACTCCGTCGGCCCCCGCCGCGAGGGCGAGATCGGGACGGTCGTTGAGGACGAACGGCACGCCGTGCTCCGCGCACACTGCCATGGCGCGCTCGGCACGGCTGATCAGGTCGCGAGCGTCGAGGCGCTTGTCGCGCAACTGCACGACGTCGACTCCACCGCGGATGCACTCCCTCAGGAAGTCCTCCAGGTCCGGCCGGTCGGCGGTGCACAGGTAGAGGCGCCGCCCTTCCAGGGCAGTTACCGCCGGACGCTGCCGAGCGTCATCCACCTGCGACCGCCCTGACGAGCTCGACCCGATCCCCCTCGTGAAGCACCGTCGACGGCATCTGCGAGCGCTCGACGGGCTCGCCGTTGAGCTCGACGATCACCCACTTCGACCCGACTCCCATTGCTTCGAAGAGTTCGGGGAGTGTGGCCGCGTCCGCGAGCCTTACAGGATCGCCGTTGGCGATGACCTCCACGCGCTAAGGCGCCGAAGCGGCTGCCCTGGCCGCCGCCTTCATCTGTTGCTTGTACGCCCTCACCTTGCCGAGCGAGACGCCGTCCGTGATGTCCGCAACCGACAGGAAGCTGCCTTTCTCACCGAATTTCCCTGCCGCGGCTTGCCAGCCCTTCGGGCGCACGCCCATTTGCTTGGCGAGCAACGCCACGAAGATGCGAGCCTTCTGCTCGCCGAACCCCGGCAGCGAGCGGACCCTCTTCAGCAGCTCGTCTCCCGTGGCCGCCGTCGTCCAGACATTCGACGCCGAACCCTCGTAGCCGTCGACCACGATGCGGCACAGATCCTGGACTCGCTTCGCATTCGCCGCCGGGAAGCGGTGAAGGGCCGGTCGCTCCGAGAACACCGCCGACAGCCGATCCGGGTCCATGTCGGCTATCTCGGCGGCATCGAGACGTCCACCGAGGCGGTCCTTGAGATCCTTCGGTGAGCTGAATGCCCGTTCGAGCGGGATCTGCTGGTCCAGGACCATCCCGATCAGCAGGGCCAGCGGATCCTCGCTCAGCAGCTTGTCCGCTTCGGCGTCCCCCGACAGGTGAAGCGTGGCCATGGGCGAAGCCTAACTTCTCTAGCTGAGCCTCGGATCGGGAGCATCGGCGTCGATGCCGTAGCGGGCGATGGCGTCTTCGACTTCCTTGGCCTTCGCCTCGCCGGTCGTCAACAGGCCGTCGAGGACCGCGACCACCACGTGAGCGGCGTCGGTCTCGAAGTGCCGGCGCAGGGCCTCCCGCGTGTCCGACAACCCGAAGCCGTCGGTGCCGAGCGGGATGAAGTGTCCCGGAACCCATCTGGCGACCTGATCCGGCACGGCCTTCATGAAGTCGGTCACCGCCACGATCGGGCCCTCAGCCCCTCCGAGGGCCTCCGTAACGTACGGAACGCGTGGCTGGAGACTCGGGTGCAGCCGGTTCCAGCGCTCGACCGACAACGCGTCTTCGCGCAGGGCCTTGTAGCTGGTCGCCGACCAAAGCTCGGCCGCGACGTCGTGCTGCTCGGCAAGAACGCGCTGCGCCTCCAGCGCCGCCTGGGATGCGCTGCCCGAGAAGAGGATCGTCGCCCGCCGCGGCGGACCTTCGGGCGCTGCCGCGAAGCGGTAGAGGCCCCGCAAGATGCCGTCGTGGATACCGTCCGGCTTGGGCGGCATCTGATAGTTCTCGTTGTAGAGGGTCAGGTAGTAGAAGATGTCCTCGGGATCGGGGCCGTACATCCGGCGGATCCCGTCGTCGATGATCGCCGCCACCTCGAAGGCGAAAGCAGGGTCGTACGCCTGAAGGTTGGGCACCGCGGAGGCGAGCACGAGCGAGTGCCCGTCGTCGTGCTGGAGCCCCTCGCCGAGGAGGGTGGTGCGCCCCGCGGTCGCCCCAAGTAGGAACCCGCGCCCGCGCATGTCGCCGAACGCCCAGATCAGGTCGCCGACGCGCTGGAACCCGAACATCGAATAGAAGATGAAGAACGGGATCATCGGCTGTCCCCACGTCGCGTAGGAGGTCCCCGCGGCTGTGAAGTCGGCCATCCCCCCCGCCTCGCTGATCCCTTCCTCGAGGATCTGACCGTCCTTCGCCTCCATGTAGGAGAGCATCAGCTTCGAGTCGACGGGCTCGTAGAGCTGACCCATGGGAGCGTAGATCTTCATCTCCTTGAACAGCGCGTCCAGGCCGAACGTCCTCGCCTCGTCCGGGATTATCGGCACGACCCGCTGGCCGACGCCCTTGTCGCGCAGAAGGTTGCGCAACATGACGGCGAAGGCCATCGTCGTCGAGACCGCGCGCTTGCCGGAGCCTGTGTCGAACTCGGCAAGGGCCTTCTCGGCGGGGGCCGGCAGTGGCTTGGAGCGGACCAGCCGGTGCGGAAGCGAACCGTTCAGAGCGCGGCGCCGTTCGACCATGTACTGGTACTCGGGCGAGTCGGGCGCGGGCCGGAAGAACGGCGGCTCACCCTTCTCCAGCGCCGAGTCCGGTATCTCCTCATCGAGATAGAGGCGGTCGCGGAGCAGCTTCAGCTGCGCTGCGTTCATCTTCTTGATCTGGTGGGTCGAGTTGCGGGCCTCTATCTCCGGGCCCAGGGTCCAACCCTTGATCGTCTTCGCCAGGATCACCGTCGGCTGGCCCGTCGTCTCCGTGGCTGCCTTGTACGCGGCGTACAGCTTGCGGTAGTCGTGACCGCCTCGGGGAAGGTTGCGAAGGTCGTCGTCCGATAGGTGCTCCACCAGGGCGCGCAGCCTCGGGTCGGGACCGAAGAAATGCTCCCGGATGTAGGCGCCGTTCTCGGTGGCGTACTTCTGGTACTCGCCGTCGACCGATGTGTTCATCTTGTTGAGCAGGACCCCGTCGACGTCTCGGGCGAGCAGGTCGTCCCACTTCGATCCCCATACAACCTTGATGACGTTCCATCCCGCGCCACGGAAGGTCGCTTCGAGCTCCTGAATAATCTTGCCGTTCCCCCGGACGGGCCCGTCCAGGCGTTGCAGGTTGCAGTTCACGACGAAGATCAGGTTGTCGAGCTGCTCGCGGCCGGCGAGGGAGAGAGCTCCGAGCGTCTCGGGCTCGTCGCATTCGCCATCGCCCAGGAAGCACCACACCCTGCTGCCGGACGTATCGGCGATGCGCCGGTTCTGCAGGTAGCGGTTGAAGTGAGCCTGGTAGACGGCCGACAGGGGTCCCAATCCCATCGAGACAGTCGGGAACTCCCAGAAGTCGGGCATCCACCGCGGATGGGGGTACGAGGAGAGCCCACCGACGCCGGCCTTCTCCCCCTGCAGCTCCATGCGGAAGTAGGCGAGCTGTTCCTCGCTCAGGCGACCTTCGAGGAAGGCCCGGGCGTAGATGCCCGGAGCGGCATGCCCCTGGAAGTACACCTGGTCGCCCGCCTGCCCGTTGTCCTTGCCCCTGAAGAAATGGTTGAAACCGACCTCGTAGAGGCTGGCCGACGAAGCGTACGTTGCGAGGTGACCGCCGATGCCTTCAGCCGCGTGGTTCGCCCTGACCACCATGATCGCCGCGTTCCAACGTATGTACGCTCTGATGCGCCGCTCGATGTGCTCGTCGCCGGGGAACCACGGCTCCAGGCCCGATGGAATGGTGTTGACGTAAGGGGTCGACACGGTGGCGGGGAACCCGACCTGGTTCTCTCGGGCCCGCTCGAGGAGCTTCATGAGAAGGAACCGCGCCCGCGTCTTCCCCCGCGCGTCGAGCACCGCGTCAAACGAGTCGACCCACTCCGCCGTCTCTTCGGGGTCAACGTCGGGGATCTGATGAGAGAATCCGTCGAAAATCACCTCTACATGCTCGCGCCGTGAGGGCTGGAAGCGGCGCACGTCTTCGCGCCGGGCATGCTGTGCGGATGCAGGAGAAGCCCGACGACCCCGCAGCGCGGCCCTCCGGGGTAGGAATCAACGCTACCCAGGTGACTCTCGTGTACACCGATGGAGCCTGTTCCGGCAACCCCGGACCCGGGGGCTGGGCTTGGGCCATTCCCAACGGCTCTTTCCGCAGCGGCGCGGCTCCGCTGACGACCAACCAGCGCATGGAGATAAATGCGGTTCTCGACGCCGTCACGACCCTCGACGGGCGGTTGGAGGTCGTCAGCGACTCGACCTACGTCGTCAACTGCTTCCGGGACGGCTGGTGGCAGCGCTGGTTGTCCCGCGGTTGGACCAACAGCCAGAAGAAGCCCGTCGCGAACCGCGACCTGTGGGAACCGCTCATCGACGCTTACCGCTGTGATCCGAGGCGCATCTCTTTTCGTTGGGTGAAGGGCCACGGAGGCGACCCGTACAACGACCTCGTCGACCGCCTGGCCGTCGAGGCCGCCGCCCGCCAGGTGGGGCGCGCAGGGGAGGGCGTGCCCTAGCGGGCCCTCGACACCATTCTGAATATGGGGCGCAGCTCTCTTATACCGAACACCCTCGCCAGAAGGAGGTACGCCACCGCCGAGCCTCCGACCTGCAGCACCAGCCTTGCTACGAGGACCGGGTCGGTAGCACTCGAGGGAAATGGAAGCCCGATCAGAGCGGCAACCGCGCCGGCGACCCCCCCGGCGACGGCAATCCTCACGAGCGCCCGGGTGGTGTTCGCCCCGCCGAGCCGGCCGACCCGGCGGCGCAGGTCGGCCCAGGCTACGAACGACACGACGGTGTAGGGGGCCACCCAGCCGAGCGCGAGACCCGGCACCCCGAGGACAGGGTCGAGCGCGGCCGCGGCCGCGATCGTCAGGGCGTTCTCCAGCACGTACAGCCAGAACATCGCGCGTGCCTCCTGCATCGCCTGGTAGGCGCGCATCAGGAGGAAGAAAGCGCTGAACCCCGGCAGCCCGACGGCGAAGAGGGCGAGCGTGGACCCGACCAGGTGGGCTCCTTGAGCGCTCACCCTGCCGTGGTGTACCGCCAGCTGTATGAACGGCTGAGCCACCGCGATGTAGACGAGACCCGCTGGTAGCAGGACGGCGAGCGTCGTGCGGAGCCCAGTGACGAACTGTCGCTCGAAACCGCGAGTGTCCCGCGCCGTCCAGCGTTCGGAGAGGTCGGGCATGATTGCCGAGGCGACCGACACCGCGACGAGGGCGTACGGGAGCTGGAAGAACTGGAAGGAGAACTGGTAGGCGGTGACCCCGCCGTCGGTCCTGCCGGCGAGGATCATCACCAGGGCAAGCGCTATCTGGTTGGCGATGACGACACCGACCAGCCACGACGACAGTCTCGCTACTCGCCTGACGGCGGGGTGGCGCGGCTCCCAGACGGGGCGGAACGAGAAACCGGCCCTGCGCATGGCCGGTAGCTGGACGAGAAGCTGGACCAGGTATCCGGCGGTCGTGCCGATCCCTAGAACCCATATCGCTCGGTTGTCGTGACCGAAGCGCTCGAGGACCGAGGACGGCGAGGCGTTGCGCTCGGTGAGGACGCTCGACGCGATGAACTTGGTGGCCAGCAGGGCACCAATCGCCACGAGGTTGTTGATGATCGGAGAGACCGCCGCTGCTGCGAACCGTCGTCGGGTATTGAGCAAGGCGGTGGACACCACGATCGCACCGAGAAAGAAGACCTGCGGGGCGAAGAAGTGCAGCAGCCGCGTGGCCACGGCGCGCTCTGCAGGGCCGGTGGAAGCGGGGTTCAGCAGGAGGTAGAAGCGGATCACCCATGGCGCCAGCAGCCACAGGGCGGCGCTGATCACTGCCAGGGCGACGGTGATGGAGGACAGCACGGCGTTCACCGCGCGATCCGAGCTTCCCCGGTCCGACCGGTTCTGCGGAGTGTTGAACTGCTCCACGAAGACCGGTATCAACGTTGCCGAGAGGACTCCACCCAACAGCAGGTCGTAGATGATGTTGGGGATCCCGTTCGCGTAGTTGTACGCGTCGGAGAGCGTCCCGACTCCGAGGACGTAACCGATTGCCAGGACCCTCAAGAACCCGGTTACGCGAGACGCGAAGGTTCCCGCCGCGAGGATCGCGGTCGCGCGCCCGGTCGATGGCGATGATGATCTCGACGCAGGCGAACCGAGGGGATCGGCGGTGGCCGAATCAGCGGCCGGCGGGCGTGGCGAGGGTCGTCTTTGCGGTGGTGGCGCGACCGGAACGGGCAGCGGGCGCGAGCTGATCCTGACCGGATCCTGGGCGGTCCCGGCCCGCTGCGTCTCGAGCATTCGCTGGCGCCGGGACTCGCGCTCGCGTTCCCACTCCTGCTGCCGGTGAAGCTCCATCTGCCGTTCGCGCTGGCGGTCGAGCGCCTGCTGCCTCCACGGTTGAGCGTTCCTTCGTGGGGGGGCCGGCGCCACCATGCCGTCCTGGTCGTAGAGGACGCCGCGACCCGCCCTGCTCAGTGCTCCCGGGTCGGGGTGGGCGGGCTCCTCGCGGTCCTGGTCGTACAGCTCTCCCGGGCGGCCCACCGGGCCATGCTTGCCCAGGGCGAGGCGCGGGTCCAGTATCGCCACGACCCGGCGCTGCGGCGGTTTCGCCGGTCGCCTCCGGCTCGGTTACCTTCGCGGTTCATGCGGTACATCGAGGTTGGAGGCGTACGCCTCTCGGTCGTCGGGCTCGGTACCTGGCAGTTCGGCTCGCCGGAATGGGGCTACGGCAAGGACTTCGAGCACAACGAGGCGCTGCGCATCACTGAGCGGGCGCTCGATCTCGGCATCAACCTCATCGACACGGCGGAGGTATACGGGTTCGGCCGCTCGGAGAGGGCCATTGGCAAGGCGATCCGCGGCCGGCGTGACCAGGCGTTCATCGCCTCGAAGATCATGCCGGCGCTGCCGTTCGACCCGGTGGTCCACCGGCGAGCCGCTGGAAGCGCCCGGCGGCTGGGCGTGGACAGGATCGACCTGTACCAGGCCCACTGGCCGAACCCGGTCTTTCCTCCAGCTCCACTCTTTCGTGCCCTCTCCCGGCTCCAACGGGAAGGACTCGTCGCCCACGTCGGTGTGAGCAACTACTCCCTCTCGCAATGGCAGTCCGCCGAGAGGTCGCTCGGCGGAACCGTCCTGTCCAACCAGGTCCAGTACAGCCTGGTCGACCGTAGGCCCGAAAAGGATTTGGTCCCCTGGGCCCAGGAGCACGACCGGCTCGTCATCGCTTACAGCCCCCTCGGCCAGGGCCTCCTCTCCGGCAGGTACACCAGGGATCACCGGCCCACAGGGGTTCGCTCGATGCGGCCGCTCTTTCTCCCTTCGAACCTCGACCGCGCGCGTGATCTGATCGAGACCCTGGGCCGGTTGGCTGATGCCCACGGAGCGACACCTTCTCAAGTCGCGCTCGCTTGGCTGATCCGCCAGCCCAACGTCGTCGTGATTCCCGGAGCGAGCAGCGTGGGTCAACTCGAGTCGAACGTCGCGGCAGCAGACCTGGAACTCACCGAGGACGAAGCCGCAAGCCTGAGCGAAGCCAGTGACCGATTCAGGCCGACCGCCGGCCTGGCGGCCGTGCCCGCCCTGATCCGGGCCCAGCTGCCCGTCTGATCGGCCGCCCGCGTGACGACCGATGCCCTGTCGCCTCTCGACGGCAGGTACGCGAAGCAAGCCGAGCCGTTCGCCAAGACCTTCTCCGAGGGGGCATTGTTCAAGCAGCGCTTCCGCGTCGAGGTCGAGTGGCTGCTCTTCCTCGCCTCCGAGCCGTCGATCACCGAGCTTTCCGACATCGATCCGAAAACAGCAGGCGTGCTGCGGGGCTGGGCTTCGGACTTCGGAACCGAGGACGTCGAGCAGATCAAGGACATCGAAAGCCTGATCAACCACGACGTAAAGGCCGTCGAGTACTACCTCAAGCAGAGGCTTGTGGGCATCGGTTTCGGGCCTGGCTCGGAGTTCGTGCACTTTGCCTGCACCTCTGAGGACATCAACAACATCGCCCACGCGCTCATGCTGCAAGACGGCCTGGCAACGGCGTGGCTGCCATCCGCCGGCGGCCTCCTGAACGACGTGTGGGAGATGGCCGAGTCCACAGCCGCCATTCCCATGCCGAGCCACACTCACGGCCAGCCGGCGTCGCCGACGACACTCGGCAAGGAGCTTGCGGTGTTCGCCGCCAGGTGGCAGCGGCAGATCGCGTCTATTCGCTCCGTGCCGATCCTCGCCAAGTTCAACGGCGCCGTCGGGACTTACGGAGCCCATTACGCCGCCTACCCGGACGCCGACTGGATCGGTCTTTCGCGCCGCTTCGTCGAGAGCCTCGGGCTGGCATGGAACCCGCTGACCACCCAGATCGAACCGCACGACGCGCTCGCGGAGATCTTTCACGGGCTGGTGCGCTTCAACTCCGTGCTGATCGACTTCTGCCGCGACATGTGGGAGTACATCAGCCGCGGGTATCTCCGCCAGCGGGCGGTCGCCGGCGAGGTGGGTTCGTCGACGATGCCGCACAAGGTGAACCCGATCGACTTCGAGAATGCCGAGGCGAATGCGGGCGTCTCGTCCGCTCTCTTGGAGCACCTGGCGTCGAAGCTCATGATCTCGAGGATGCAGCGGGATCTCTCCGACTCGTCTGCGATCCGCAACATGGGCCCCGCCGTCGCTCATTCAGGCTTGGCAATTCTCGCCGCCAGAAGGGGCTTGAGTCGCGTCAGCCCCTCGCCGGAGGTCATGAAGGCGGAGCTCGACTCGCAGTGGGAGGTGCTGGCCGAACCGATCCAGACGGTGATGCGCCGCCACGGGCTGCCCGAGCCCTACGAGCGCCTGAAGCAGCTAACACGCGGCACGACTATCACGCCCGAAGAGGTGCACGAGTTCATCACCGGGCTGGGACTGCCTCCGGACGCGGAACGCCGGCTGCTCGAGCTGGAGCCGGCGTCCTACGTAGGCCTCGCAGAGAAGCTCGTGGAAGCCGGGCGCAAGGTGCTCGAAGAGGAAGAGAAACGCGGGTGACCGTCACAGTTCCGTACGAGTTGGGCCGGGAAGACGAGGCCTTCAAGGTCGAGCACCGCGGCATCGACTACATACCGGACCAAGACCGATGGGCCACGCCCCGGGACCTGTTCGGCATGTGGGCCGGAGCGAGCGTTCAGTTCGAATACCTCGTCTACGGCGCGGTACTGATGACGTTCGGGTTCACCTTCGGCCAGGCCGTCTTCCTGATCCTCGTCGGAAACGTCTCCTACTTCCTCCTCGGCCTGTGCAGCCTTCAGGGTCCGAACGCAGGAACAACCGCGTTCATGATCAATCGCGCGAGCTTCGGCCCGAACGGGTCGCGTTTGATCGCGTTTTTCAACTGGATGACCCAGGTCGGCTTCGAGGCCGAGGGTCTCATCCTCGTGGTGTTCGGGGGACTCGCGCTCGCCAGCAAGGCCGGCTACCACCCCGGGACCCCGCTGAAGGTCGTCCTCATCGTGGCGGCGGCGTGCGCCCAGACGGTCCTGCCGTTCCTCGGTTACGCAACCGTCGTGAAGGTCCTGAGGATCATGGCCGTGCCCTTCGTAGCCCTCTACGTGGTGCTTGCGATCCTCACCCTCGGAAAGGCCAACCCGGGCAGCATCCACCACGGGGCGAACTGGCAGGCGATGATGGGAGGCCTGGCCTTCACCATCACGCTGACCGGCCTCGGGTGGGTCGAGTCGGGCAACGACTTCTCCCGCTACCTCTCACCGGGCGCGAGCAGGCCTGCCATCGTCGGATGGATCTTCGCCGGCGCCGCGGTGCCGCAGACCCTACTCATGCTGCTCGGAGCAGCCGTCGCCACCTACGTCCAAATCGACAGCAAGGACCCTTTCAACAGCTTCCCTCACGCGTTCAGCGGCTGGTTCCTGGTCCCCTTCTTCGTCGTGGTGATCATCCAACTGTTCGCCATCAACAGCATGGACCTGTACTCGTCCGGAGTGACCCTCCAGGCTCTGGGGCTTCCGATCAAGCGGTGGAACGCCGTGCTCATCGACACGGTGATCGGGGGAGGGATCACTGCTTACGCGGTGTTCTCGGCCGGTTTCAGCAACCTCCTCAACGACTTCGTGGCCGCCGTCATCGCCTGGATCGCTCCCTGGATGGCGATCTTCCTCGTGGACTGGTTCCTGCGGGGCCGGCGCTACGTCCCGAGGGAGCTTCAACGCACGGACCGCGGGAGCCTCTACTGGCGCTCCGGCGGCATCCACTGGCGGGCCGTGGTAGCGCAGGCCATGGGGACGGTTGCGTCGGTCGTCGCCTTCGACCAGGCGTTCTACGTGGGGCCGTTCGCTCGTATCTTCGGCGGCGGGGGTGCAGATTTCAGCGTCTTCACCGGGATACTCGTGGGCGGTTTGACCTACTTGGTCCTCGCGGCGGCTACCGTGCGCCGTGAGGCCGCCCGTCAGGACGAGTACCTCCTAGACAGCACCTGACCAACCACCGCCGAAGAAGAGGTCCCGTCGTGGCCCCGATGCCCATCACAGACGCCATGTTCCTCCTGGCCGAACGCAGGGAGCAGCCGATGCACGTGGGCGGCCTGCAGCTGTTCAAGCTGCCGCCCGGAGCCGACCAGCAGTGGGTTCGGGAGCTGTACCAGGAGGTGCTGAGCACGCCGGAGGTGTCGGAGATGTTCCGCCGCCGGCCGCACAGGTCACCGGCGACCCTCGGTGCCTGGGCGTGGCAGGCCGATCCCGAAATGGACCTCGAGCACCACGTGCGGCACTCTGCGCTGCCGCGCCCGGGCCGCGTGCGCGAGTTGCTGGCGCTCACGTCGCGGCTGCACGGGACTCTGCTCGACCGCCACCGCCCGCTGTGGGAGGCGCACCTGATCGAGGGTCTCGAGGGAAGGCGTTTCGCCGTCTACACGAAGATCCATCACGCGGTCGTCGACGGGGTGTCCGCTCTTCGTTTGCTGCAGTACAGCCTCAGCCCCGACCCGGGAGCGACCCATCTCCTTCCGCCCTGGACCGTCGAACCACCGCGCCGGCCGCCGGCCGAGCCTTCGCACGGTCTGCAAGCGGTTCTCGACATTCCCCGGTCCGCTGTCTCCGCGGCCGGGGAGCTGGCCGGTCTCGCGCCCGTGGCCGGCAAGGCGGCTCTCAAAGCGCTGATGGACCAGAGCTCGTACCTTCCGTCGCTCGCCCCGAAGACCATCCTGAACTCACGGATAACAGGAGCCCGCCGTTACGCGGCGCAATCGTGGCCGATGTCCCGGATCAGAAGTGTGGCCCAAGCGACCGGCACGACGATCAACGACGTCGTACTCGCCATGTGCGCATCCGCGCTGCGTACCTATCTCGACTCTCTCGGCGCCCTGCCCGACGCGCCGCTCGTGGCCATGACGCCTGTGTCGTTGAGGAGGGAACGCGAGGACATCGGCGGCAACGCCGTCGGGGCGATCCTGTGCAACCTTGCGACCGACATCGATGACCCCGCGAAGCGCCTGGAGGCAATCCACGACTCCATGGAGCAGGGCAAGCAGTCCTTGCGTTCCATGTCACCCATCCAGGTGATGCTCACCAGCGCGGCCACGCTCATGCCCATGGCTCTCAGCATGGTCGCCGGCGTCCGGCGCATTGCCGCCCCGGCGTACAACCTCGTCATCTCGAACGTCCCGGGGCCCAAGGAAGCGCTGTACTGGAACGGGGCGCAACTCGAGGGTGTTTACCCGCTGTCGATCCCAATGGACGGACAGGCGCTCAACATCACGGTCACGAGCTACAACGACAAGATGGACTTCGGGCTCACCGGGTGCCGCCGGACCGTGCCGCACCTGCAGCGCATGCTGGACTACCTCGAGATGGGCATCGCGGAGCTGGAGTCGGTCGCAGCCGCCTGATCGCGGGCGCGAGTCGATGGGCGCGGCCGTCTGATCCACCTCACCAGGAGCGCGCCCGGCGACCTGTGCTCCATCGCTCCTGCCCACAGACCTGACTGGTAGGAGAGGTCGTCCATCCACCTGAGGGCGGTCCACGAGATCGGTCCCATCACCGGTCGCTGCTCTTTGGCGCTGAGCGCGGCCCAATCCGCCAGCGGCCACAGGAACCCGACTGCCAGCCACACCGCTGCTCGGCGGCGCAAGCGGCGGGATGGAGAGAGCAGCGCGAGAACGAGCGGTGGCGTCCACGCGCGCCGTATTGCGGTGGCGATCGACTTGCACGCCACCAGTTGCCCCTTCGCAGCCAGCACCGCGAGCACCCTGCGGGTGGGCGCGTCCCGACCCGCTCGGACCGCCAGGAGCGCCGAGAGTAATCCGGCGAGCGCGGCGCCGGCGCGGGCCTGGCCTGCGCCGGCCAACCCCCAGACGGCGGCGCTCCAGGGGGAGAGGGCCGCCGGCGCGACATCGGACCCGTGGCGCGCTGACAACGGCGCGGCCGACCGCCCGTAGTCGAAGCGCTGGCGGACCCACGCGAGAGCGTCCGGTCGTGGCGGGTGCACCACGACCGCTTCGGGTTCGTACCTGACGCTCCAGCCGGCCTCGACCAGGCGCCAGACGAGATCGACGTCCTCGCCGAACCTGAGCTGCTCGTCGAAGCCGCCACAAGCCTCTAGCGCGCAACGCCGCACGGCCAGGCAGGCGGTTGGCACGTACGGCACCCGGCTGCCGGGCCTGACGGCCGCCTCGGTCGGCCCCAGGTCGAGTGGCGACATGACGGCTTCATACCGCGCCAGAAGGCCGCTCCCCGCTGCTGATCGCACCCGGGGCGCCACCGCTCCCACCACGGGGTCGGCGAAGTGGGGGAGGATGCGCGACAGCCAGCCCACCTCGGGTACACAGTCGGCGTCCAGGAAGACGATGATGGGGGACTCGACGCAGCGCCACCCGGTGTTGCGCGCCGTTGCGGGACCTCCGCTGCCGGCGCGGTGGATCACCCGCTGCGCGTCGAGCCGCAACGGTTCCACAGAAGCGTCGTCGACCACCACGACGTCGAGATCGCCGAGCGAGGAGAGCGTGTCTTGCAGCCCGGAGGGCCGGTCGCGCACCGGAACGACGACGGTGAGATCCCTGGTCGCCGGCCCCGCTCCCGCCGGCGGGCGGGGGTGGGCGGCTGCGGAGTCGACCAGCCTGCGCGCCAACCGCCGGGCGGCGGGGTCCGGACCGACGGCCCCACCTGCCATCCACGCTTCCAACCGGTGGGCTCCGCCGTCGCTGAGGCGGATGACTCGCAGCGGAGAACCGCCGACGAGGGTGTTCCGGGACGGTCTGCGCGTCGCGGGGTCCAGGGCCAGCCCGAACTGCGCCGGATAGTTGCGAGCAGGACCGTTGTTGGCGCGCGGTTCCACCCTCAGCGGGCGGTCATGCCGGCGTCGACCGGAAGCACCGCACCCGTGATCCCGCTGCTCTCCGGTCCGCACAGCCAGGCGATCAGGGCTGCGGCCTCGTCGGGCTGCATGAGCCTCGGCAGAAGGTGCTGCTCTGCGAAACGCTGCGGGCTCTCCAGCCCGTACAGAGCCGTGCTGGCTTCGAGCATCGCCGTCGCCGTCGACCCTGGCGCGACCGCGTTGGCGGTAATGCCGTGCGGGCCGAGCTCGGCTGCAAGGCTGCGCACGAGGCCGACCACCCCGTGCTTGGCGGCGCTGTAGGCCGCGAGCATGTAGATGCCTACGGTCCCGCCGGCGGAAGTGACAGCCACGAACCGGCCCTGCCTCGGCTCAGGGCGTTCGAGCATCGCCGGCACGGCAGCCTTCGAGAGCCTCCACGCGCCCTCGAGGTTCACCGAGAGCAACGTCGACCATAGGGCGTCGGGAGTCCGCCACGCCTCGACGCCGCCGCCGATGCAGCCGGCCACGGCCAGAGCGGCGTCGATCCCGCCGAAACGATCCACGCCGGCGGCGACGGCGCCGTCGAGAGCATCCTGATCCCTGACGTCGCCCACGACCGGCACAACCGTGTCGCCACCACCACACGCCCGGGCCACGCTCTCGAGGTCGTCCCTGGTGGCGAGCGGGTACCCGAGCTCGGGGTCGTCCTCGCAGCGGTCGAAGAGGACGAGCTTCCACCCCGCGCTCGCGAGGCGTGCAGCGGTCGCAGCTCCTATGCCGCGCGCCGCGCCGGTGACGATGGCGACCCGGGAATCAGGGCTCACAGGACGGCCACGGCCGCGACGAGCTCGTCAGCCCAGCGTTCCAACAGAAGATCGCCGTATTCGGCCGACGCACCGGACGGATCGCCCAGGACCCCGGTGGCCGACACGGCGGCAACCCCCCGGTCACGCAGAGCAGGCATCAGCTCCTGGAGCGGTCGTACGTTGCCGGCGGCGGCCTTGTCGAGGAACACGTGCTTCGAACCGAGCGCCATCAGGACAGACGTCTCGATCCTGCCGGCGTGCGAGTCGCGCGGGTCGTCGCACGAAGGCGACCAGGCCCCCACACGGCGGCCCTCGGACCGCAACCGCGCGACGGAGCGCGCCGCCGGCGCCGCGTTGCCGCCGTGCGCCGACACGATGATCATGCCGGCGAAGGCGTCGGACGAACGGCCGAGCTCCACCAGCAGCAGCTCGAGCGCGTCCTGACCGATCGACAGCGTGCCGGGGAAGCCGGAGTGCTCACCGCTCGAGCCGTAGGGGATCGCCGGCGCGACGACGATGCCGGGCACGCGCCGCGACAACTCGCGGGCGAGAGCGACCGCGATGTCGGTGTCGGTGGACAGCGGCAGGTGCGGACCGTGCTGCTCGGTCGACCCGAGCGGCACGGCGAGAACCGTTGACGCCGCCCGGGCCTGGACGTCGGGCCAGGCGAGCGACCCCAGATCCAGTTCAGCGGGCGGGTCAGCGCCGGCGGGCCGCACGCTCCCCACGCCGGGTTGTGAGCGCGACGGGTACGGAATGGCCCGGCCCCGGGGCCGGGGCACTGCCCGCCGGCACCGTTTCGAGCAATCGAGAACCGTGGCCCTTGACGCACTCGGGATCCGGCCCGTCCAGTGGCAAACCGGTAAAGAACTTGGCAGCCATGCAGCCGCCCTGGCATGCGTCGTAGGACCCGCACGACGCGCACGCACCTGCCGATGCGGGCTCGCGCAACGACCGGAACAGCTGCGACGAATGCCAGACCTGCGCGAACCCGCCCGGGTCGCGAACGCTGCCCGCCTTGAACTCGGGGTGCAGCACGAACGGGCACGCGTAGACGTCGCCCACCGGGTCGATCAGGCACACGACTCTGCCGGCGCCACAGAGGTTCAGACCCGGCAGCGGCTCGCCCAGCGCGGAGAGATGGAAGAAGGAATCGCCTGTGAGCACACCGGGCCTCTCCAGCAACCACTTGTACAACGACACCTGCTGCTCGGCGCTCGGGTGCAGCTCCGACCACGAGTCGGCTCCGCGACCGGACGGGCGGAGCCTTGTGAGGCGCAGCTGTGCCCCGTAGCAGCTGGCAAGGGCCTCGAAGTCCTCGAGCTGCGCCACATTGTGGCGGGTCACGACGACGCTGATCTTGAAACCCTCGAAACCCGCTGCCGCCAGCGCGTCCATGGCACTCCTGGCCGCGGCGAAGCTGCCGCGGCCGCGCACGGCGTCGTTGGTCGCCTCGTCCGCGCCGTCGATCGACACCTGTACGTCGACGTAGTCGGTGCCTGCCAGCCGCGCGGCGCGTTCGGGTGTCATCGTCGAGCCGTTGGTGGAGAACTTCACCCCCACGCCGTTGGACACTGCGTAGTCGACGAGCTCGTAGAAGTCCGGGCGGATGGTCGGTTCCCCGCCACCGATGTTGACGTAGAACACCTGGAGGTCGTGCAGCTCGTCTATGACCGCCTTGGCCTCCTCGGTCGATAGCTCCCGAGGGTCACGCCGACCCGACGACGAAAGGCAGTGGATGCACGCCAGGTTGCACCCGTAGGTGATCTCCCAGGTGAGGCAGATGGGCGCGTTGAGCCCACCCTTCATCTGGTCGGCGAGCCGCGGGGCGAGCGCGGCCTCTTCCTTGCTCCTCAGAAACGTGAGGCGCCGGGTGCCGTAGTTGTAGGCGAGGGCCCCGAAGGGTTCACGCCTGAGAGCCACCTCAGGATCGGTCTGCAGCCCGGAGGTGGTGCCTGTCGACGTCAAGACGCTCCCTTCGCCGTCAGTAGACGCCGCACATGCCGTCGATGGAGATCTCCTCTACGACGAGCTCCTCTTCTACGAGCTCGGTGTCGGTGTCCTTGGACGTGGCTTCGGGCTGGGAGTCGGTCTTCTCGGGCATGGGGACCATGTTATGTAGGCGGGAGGAGCTACGCCCGCTGCCAGTCCTTCCACACCGGGTCGTAGCCGGCGGCCCGCAGGGCGGCGGCGACCTCCGCCGGCGCCCGGGCATCCGAGATCTCGAATTGCGGCTCGGCGTCGCTGGAGGACGCGTAGCCGCCGGGCTCGGTGTGCGACCCGGCAGACATGGTCGTGACACCCAATGGCACGAGCGCGTCCCGAAGCGCAGCGGTCTCGCGAGTGGACATGCTGATCCCCACGTCGGGGAGGAAGATCCGCAGAGCGCACAGCAGCTGGACCAGGTCGGCGTCCGATACCGGGTCCGCCGGCTCGTAACCGCCGGCGGCGGGGCGAAGCCGCGGCAACGACATCTGCACGTCGCAGCGCCACCACCGGCGGATCAGCGCACGACCGTGGGCGGCCAGGGCTATCGCCTCCGATCGCCAGTCGGGATGCAGACCGAGCAGCGCGCCGATGCCGAGCCGGCGCATGCCCGCGGCGGCCGCACGGTCGGGTGCGGACAGGCGCCACGCGTAGTTCCGTTTTTTCCCCTTGAGGTGGACCGCTGCGTAGGTGGCGGGGTCGTACGCCTCCTGGTACACGATCACCCCGTCGGCGCCGGCAGCCGCCAGCCGGCGGTAGGTGTCGGCGTCCCACACCTGAACCTCGACACCGACCTGGGCGAACATCGGCGCCACCGCAGCAACGCAGTCCACGAGGTAGTCGCGGTTGACGATGCGTGCGTGCTCTCCGGACACGAGCAGCACGTGGCGGAAGCCTCGCCGGTGCAGTTCGGCGGCCTCGGCCTCCACTTCGGAGGGGGTGAGGGTGCGGCGGTGGATGTCGTTGCTCGCCGAGAAGCCGCAGTACGTGCAAGTGGAGACGCACTCGTTCGACAGGTATAGAGGTGAAAAGAGCCGGACGGTCGCGCCGAAGCGCGCTCGGGTGATCTTGTGAGCCTTCTGGGCGAGGTCCTCGAGGCGCTGCGATGCCGGAGCCGACAGCAGCGCAGCGAAATCGGCGAGACCCGGGCGGTCCGACCCCAGCGCGCGGTCAACGTCCGCCTCACTCGCCTCGGCCGCAATGCGACGGAGCATCACCAGGTCCGTGGCGACCACATCCGCGGCAGCGCTCTCATCCGGCACCTTGTCCGGTCGCGACTCCAGGATCACGGGAGTGCTCCTCACGCGAGGAACCCGGTCAGAGGCGACGAAGCGTCAGCGGCCTCGCGCGCGGCTGGAAGCCCCGCGAGGCGCCCGGCGCGTCCGGCTTCGACCGCGAGCTTGAACGCCAACGCCATGGCCTGCGGATCCCTTGCCGTTCCTATCGCGGTGTTGACCAGCACCGCGTCAGCGCCGATCTCCATCGCCTCCGCGGCGTGGCTCGGCGCGCCGAGCCCGGCGTCGACCACGACGGGAACGGTCGCCTGCTCGACGATGATCTCGATCGCTCCGCGCGTACGCAGACCCTGGTTGGAACCGATCCACGAGCCGAGCGGCATCACTGTTGCGCAGCCCGCTTCTTCCAAGTGCTTGCAGAGCACCGGGTCCGCTGGGCAGTAGGGGAGCACCACGAACCCTTCCTGGCAGAGCTGCTCGGCCGCCCTCAACGTCTCAACCGGGTCGGGCAGCAGGTAGCGAGGGTCCGGCGTGATCTCGAGCTTGATCCACTCCGGAAGTCCCGCGGCGCGCGCCAGGCGAGCGAGCCTTACCGCCTCGCCGGCGTCGATCGCGCCCGACGTGTTGGTCAGCAGGAGGACGTCGTCCGGTATGGCGTCGAGGATGTCCTCGTTCGCGCCCGGATCGATCCGCCGCAGCGCGACGGTCACGATCTGCGCGCCGCCCGAGACGATCGCACCGCCAAGCGCCTCGTTTGAAGGGAACTTCCCCGTTCCCAGGAACAGGCGGGAGCGGAAGGCCCGGCCTGATATGACGAGGTCGTCGTCGTTGGTGTTCGATAGCTGTGTCGTGTCGATGTGGGTCATGTCGATATGGCGCTCCCTGGCCCGCGTTACCGGGCCGGTCCAAACGTAAGGGTCGCCGGCTTCCAGCCAGCCTCTCAGCCCGGTATACCGAGCTCCCCTGCGTCAGTTGTCGTGCGTCGATGTTACCGCCCGGCCTCGGCGCGCCGCTCGGGGCCGGTGCCCGCCTAGATTGGGCGTCGGTGCACTAGGAGGTGGTCCCCACGGCCCAGCAGTTCGACGTTGTGATCATCGGAGGCGGCCCAGCCGGATACGCGGCGGCGCTGAGAGGTGGGCTGGCCGGTCTCAACATCGCGGTGGTGGAGCGCGACAAGGTCGGCGGCACCTGCCTGCACCGCGGCTGCATCCCCGCGAAGGAGTTCCTCGAGACGGCCACGGTATACCGGACGGTCACCGGCGCCAAGGAGTTCGGGATCGAGGGGGACGCGCCGGTGGTGCAGTTCGCGCAGTCGCAGGCACGCAAACAGAAGGTCGTCGACCAGCTCTGGAAAGGCCTGCAGGGTCTGATGAAGAAGCGCAAGGTCACCACTTTCGAGGGGACCGGAACGTTGGGCCCCGACCACCTCGTGCGGGTCAGCGACGGGACCGAGCTGGTCGGAAAGCACGTCATCCTCGCTTCTGGATCCGCGCCGCGGACGATCCCCGGTTTCGAGGTGGACGGCAAGCTGGTCATGACCTCCGACGAGGTGCTCAGCCTGGAGCGCCTGCCGTCTTCCGCCGTGGTCATAGGCGGCGGCGCCATCGGCTGCGAGTTCGCCTCGATGCTCTCCGATCTGGGGACGCAGGTGACCATTCTCGAGGCGCTGCCGAAGATCCTGCCCGGATGTGACACGGACATAGCGGACGTGGTGCTCAGGTCGTTCAAGAAGCGGGGGATCGACGTCAGGACCGGCGTGCAGGTCACCGGCCACACGCCGGCCCCCGACGGTTCGTCGACGACGGTCAACTTCGGCGAAGGCGAGCAGGTACAGGTCGAGGCGGTGGTGGTGTCCGTCGGCCGGCGTCCCCTGTCGGACAACCTGGGGCTTGAAGGCACCAAGGTTCAGGTGGACAAGCGAGGGTTCGTCGAGGTCGACGAGTACATGCGGACCGCCGAGCCCGGCGTGTTCGCCGCCGGCGATCTCGTCGACACGCCGGCGCTCGCTCACGTCGGCTTCGCCGAGGCGATCGTGATCATCGACCAGATACTCGGAGACAAGGTCGTGCCCGTCGACTACACGCGCGTGCCCTGGTGCATCTACTGCCACCCGGAGGTCGCGTTCGCAGGTCTTTCCGAGGACGCCGCGCGGGAGGCGGGCTACGAGGTCATCACGAAGAAGGATCCCTTCGGAGGCAACGGTCGTGCCCTGATCCTCGGCGAGCCCGAAGGTGTCGTGAAGGTGATCTGCGAGAAGAAGCCCGACGGGTCGGCCGGGAGGATCCTCGGAGTGCACATGGTAGGTCCATGGGTGACCGAGCAGCTGGGCCAGGCGTACCTCTCGGTGAACTGGGAAGCGACACCGGAGGAGGCGGGGCACTTCATCCAGCCGCACCCCACCCTGTCGGAGACGTTCGGCGAGACGGTGCTCGCCCTCACCGGAAGAGGTCTGCACGTTGGCTGACATCACAATGCCCCAGCTCGGTGAGACGGTCACCGAGGGAACCATCACCAAATGGATGAAGAAAGTCGGCGACACCATCGCCGAAGACGAGGTCCTCTTCGAGGTCTCCACCGACAAGGTCGACTCGGAGGTGCCCTCGCCGGCATCGGGCGTCGTGACCGAGATCCTCGTCGGCGAAGGCGAGACCGTCGACGTCGGCACCAAGCTCGCGGTGATCTCCGCCGACGGAGCCGCGCCAGCCCCGGCGGGTGCCGGGGCGGCTGCCCCCGCCGGCCAAGAGGACACGGACTTGCAGGCGGAACCGGAGATCTCCGTCGCCGAGACCCCTCCGCCCGAACCGCCGCCCCAGGCCGCCCAGCCTGCACCCCAGGCTGCCCAACCCGCGCCCCAGCCCGAGCCACCTCCGGCCGCGGCCGCCCAGCCCGCACCCCCACCGGTTCCGGCCGCTCCGCCGGCCGCCTCGGGGGACGGGGATCCGGGCCGCATGCTCTCGCCCGTCGTGCGGCGGCTCGTCGCGGAGTACAACCTGGATCCGGCCGAGATACACGGGACGGGCGCAGGCGGGAGGATCACGCGTTCGGACGTACTGTCGTTGATCGACCAGCGCAACGGCGGGACACCGACGACGGCGCGCGTGACGCCCCCCAGGGCTGGAGGCACGCCCGCTTCCGCAGCGCCCCCCGAGCCAGCGGCGGCAGTCGCGGTCCCGGCGCCGGGCGAGCACGACACGGTCATCCCGTTCACCAACATCCGCCGGCGGACGGCGGAGCACATGGTGAGGTCGAAGCACACTTCGGCGCACACGATGGTGGCCGTCGAAGTGGACTACTCCGGTGTCGAGAAGGTCCGGCAGGCGCAGAAGGCGGCGTTCAAGGAGGCGGAGGGCTTCTCGCTCACCTACCTGCCGTTCGTGAGCCGCGCCGCCATCGACGCGCTCGAGGAGTTCCCGAATGTCAACAGCTCCGTTGGTGACGACGCCCTCATCGTGCACCACGACGTCAACCTGGGGATCGCCGTCGACCTCGACTTCGAGGGCCTGCTCGTCCCCGTGATCCACAACGCCGACACCAAGCGGCTGCGGGCGCTCGCCCGCGAGATCTCGGGCCTGGCCGCGAAGACGAGGGCGAAGCGGTTGACGATGGACGACATCTCCGGGGGCACGTTCACAATCACCAATGCCGGCCCGTTCGGGACCTTCATCACCGTGCCGGTGATCTACCAGCCCCAGGTGGCGATCCTCTCGACCGACGGGGTGAAAAAGCGCCCGGTCGTGATCGAGCTTCCGGACGGATCCGACGGGATCGCGGTCCATCCCGTGGGCAATGTGGTGCTGTCGTGGGACCACAGGGCATTCGACGGCGCTTACGCGGCGGCGTTCCTCGCCGCCATCAAGGACGTGATCGAGACCCGGGATTGGGCCACCGAGCTGTGACCTGTGACGCCGCCGCCGGCGACGATCCTCGTCGCGGCGGGCTGCGCGCCAGGTGGCTGGGCAAGGTGGCCTACGGCGACGCCCTGGCGTTGCAGAGAGGGATCTGGTCACAGGGCTCCGGTGACTGGCTTCTTCTCCTCGAGCACCGTCACGTGTTCACGCTCGGCGTACGAGCGAAGGACGAGCACGTGCTCGTGGACCCCGGGTCGGTCGGAGCGGAAGTCGTGCGCTCCGACCG
>Ga0307374_10003153_pt1 | contig 28432 bp, 18 predicted proteins | sample OX3MG_FD_202532 | JGI IMG/M metagenome (GOLD analysis project Ga0307374, IMG submission 202532) | Soil microbial communities from Risofladan, Vaasa, Finland - OX-3 | ecosystem: Environmental > Terrestrial > Soil > Coastal area > Acid sulfate soil | place: Finland: Risofladan, Vaasa | collected... | reverse complement strand
GTTCAAGGCCCAAGCGGCGGCGCGAGGGGCGTCTCCCCCCACGCCCCTCGCCCTCCCAAAACCAGAACTAACCCAAACCGAGCAACTCATATTATGATTTGGACCAAAGAAGGGGAGCAGGTCAAGACCAAGAATTCAATGACTTGAAATCAAGGAAGTTACAATGGATAAAGGTACATAACAATGGGCAAGAGGAGTATGGCAGGCACGAGTGGCTAATTCCAAGGCGCTGCGAGAAAGTTTCTTTTAGTTGTCCTAGTAATGTGCGATAATACCAGACTTATGTTTACAACGCACATCGGGGAGATGCGTTGTATTGGCATGGCCCAAATGACGTTTAACCAGTTTTAGGGCGGCGCCTGGCGATAGACTGGCTTGCGCTGCCTTGGCTCCAGAACGCCCTACAAATAACGGGTTGCGGCCCGAATGTGCCGCCAAGGAGGGTCATAAACTTTGTGGATTGCGCAGCGCCATTTTTACAAAGTCCGGCATTCCGTTTTGTGTGCTAAACCTCATACCTTGAGCGAGGACAGAACAATAGAGTAGTGACAAGTCCCTGGTGGCAGCTCTTCTAGTTTTTGACAAGCACTTTCTGTCTTCACGAGAGCGATAAAGAAGGCGACGCACAAAGATTAATAAAAAGGCACAGCCGATGTTGGCAAAGTCACTCTAGTATGCAAGAGATTCAGAAACCACGCTTGTTGGTCATCGGCAGTAAAGGCTTTATCGGCCAACACCTCATAAAGAACGCGCAAGAACTGTGGGACGTAGTGCCTGCGGATTGCCAAGCTGATCTTGCCGAGCCAGGAAGCTTCTGTGTTGATATTACCAAGGCTGAAAGCGTTCGGGATCTTTTTCAGCAGGCCCGACCGGACGCGGCTGTCCTGCTCGCAGCAATGTCCGATATCGATCGTTGTGAGCAGGAGCCAGATCAAGCGTGGGCGGTCAACGTCCAAGGAGCGGGAAACGTCGCCGATTCCTGCGGCGAGACGGGCGCACGCTTGCTTTTTGTTTCTTCGGCAGCGGTGTTTGATGGGAATCAGCACGGATACAAAGAAGAAGATCCTCCTCATCCTCTCAGCACTTACGGCCGCACCAAACATCAAGCCGAAATTGTCATTTCAAAGATGCTTCCTTCAGCGATTATCGTTCGATTGGCTCTGGTGCTTGGCTTCAGCCATTCTCCTGGAACGAACGCTTTCCTTAACCGATTGGAGCAAGCTTTGCGTCCCGGCGGAACAGTCCACGCCCCCGCAGATGAATATCGCAATCCCATTGACGTCGCCACTTTGAGCAAGGTTTTTGTTGAATTGGTCCAAAGTCCCGCTGCATCAGGCATCTTTCATCTGGGTTCTCTTGACGCCCTGTCCCGTTATGAAATGACTCGCCAGCTTGCTGAAGGAATGGGCTTTCAGGATTCCCAGATCATCCCCCAACCCAGCTCCCAATCCGGTCGTGCGGCGCGCGGGAAGGATCACCTTCTATTAACGGACCGCATCCTCGAAATCTGCGATATTCCGCTGGGAACCGCCCACGATGTAATCAGGAGGTCTTTAGATGGCTTTGCCCAAAGCTCTCTATGAACTTGAATTCAATCACGGATCTATTTACGGGCCTGAAGAAATGGAAGCGGCGCTCCAGGTCATGAACGCTTCGGCTCCTTCCAGCGGGCCAAAGGTTAAAGAATTTGAGGAAGCTTTCGCAGCCTATTGTGGCAGGAAGTATGCTCTAGCTGTTTCTTCTTGCACCGCGGGACTGCACCTGGCGATGCTGGCGGCGGGGGTGGGACCGGGCGACGAGGTCATCACGACTCCAGTTTCCTGGATTTCCACGGCGAATGCGATCGCGGCAACAGGGGCCTCGGTGGTCTTTGCTGATATCGACCCGCGCACATTGAATCTTGATCCCGCCTCGGTGGCAGCTCGAATAACCAAAAGGACCAAAGCGATTCTGCCTGTTCATCTTTACGGGCAGCCTTGCGATATGGACGCGATCGAGGAACTGGCCCGCCCGCGCGGGATTCTTCTTGTTGAAGACAGCGCTCACGCCCCAGGCGCCGAGTATAAAGGACGCAGGACAGGCTCCCTGGGCGATATCGGGGTGTTCAGTTTCCACCAGCAGAAAAATATGTCCACGCTCGGTGAAGGAGGGATGGTGGTCACCGAAGACAGGAACCTTTACGAACGAGTCCTGTCGTTCCGGTCCTTGTGCTGCCGGAGCTACGACCCCAAGGGAAAGTATTTACCCATTGACGAAACAAAGGAGCCAATGGGCAAGAGATATTGGTATCTGAATTTCGACAATGTGGGGTTCAACTACCGGATGACGGACATTCAAGCTGCGGTGGGATTGGTTCAACTGCGAAAACTTGACGGGTGGAATGCCCGGCGCATCGAAATCGCCAAGATGTACGACGACCGGCTCACAGACATCCGCGGCTTGGCTTTGCCCTATGCCTCTCCGGACGTCAAACACGTCTTCCACATTTACGCGGTCCTCCTTAAGCCGGAGTTCCCCTGGACAAAGGACGAGTTTATGTGGGAAATGTATATGAAACGGCGCATCAAAGTGTGGTCGCACTACACACCCATTCACCTGAGCACTGCTTATCGCCGCCTGGGACATGGCGATGGGGAATGCCCGGTCGCCGAAGCCTGCTACAAACAGTTTGTCAGCTTGCCGATCCACCCCCGGTTGACCACCGAGGCGGTGGACTATCTTACAACAACTATTGTGGAAATGGCCCATGCACGCATTTAAGGACACCGTACAAACCTTACGCGGAAAAAGAGAATTCTTTTCGCCGAACGGACCCATCTCTATCGGGCGCGCCCCCGGCCGGTTGGATTTGATGGGTGGAAATGTGGATTACACCGGCGGCCTGGTTTTTGAGATGACCATCCGGGAAGCAACTTGGGCGGCCGTACAACTGCGGCAAGATGGATTGATCGTTTTTCTAAACCCTCAAATGAAAGACCATGGCTGGGAAGACCGGGTCGAGTTCAAACTTGCCGATCTGGATAGCGAAGAAAATGTGCGCCGGTTGGTCAACCAGTCACCCGAAATACGCTGGACGGCGTATCTTCTGGGAATCTTCTATCTGTTGAACAAGAGGTTTCCGGATCGCGTCGAGACGGGAGCCAACGTGTACCTCCAGTCTGACGTTCCCTTGAACAAGGGAGTCAGTTCCTCAGCGGCCGTCGAGATTGCGGTGATGAAGACGGCGGCGCAGGCTTTCGGAATCGGCTACAAGGGTATCGAACTGGCTCAAGCCTGCCAGTGGGTGGAAAACGTGATTGCCCAGTCTGCTTGCGGCATTATGGATCAAGCGACCATTGTGATGGGGCATGAAGGATCGTGTTTGCCTCTGCTTTGCCAGCCCTGTGAGCCGCGTCCTCCGGTTCGGCTCCCCTCCGACCTCGCCGTATGGGCTATTGACTCGGGCGTTTGTCATGCCGTGACCGGGATTGAATATGAGGCAGCTCGAGCTGCCTGCTTTATGGGCTACAAAATGATTTGCGACTGGGAAGGGCTGGACCTGCGTCTTGATGACAGCAATGAAATTCCGCGTTGGATTGATTCACGCTGGGAGGGTTACCCGTCCAATATCCCGCCCTCCCTGTTCCGATCATCGTATGAGCGCCGCCTTCCGGAGGAATGTACCGGAGAAGAATATCTGAAATCCGCAAAAATCCATGTCGACCCGTTTACCCCCGTCAAGCCGGACGTAAAATATCCCGTTCGTGCTGCGATGCGTTACGCCGTAGAGGAGAACCAGCGGATTGGCTTGTTTGCGGAGCTCGCCCGCGGGAGTGCGCAGCAAAACTCGACGGACGCCTACAGGCTGATGGGGGACCTGATGTACCAATCGCACTTCGCTTATACGGAGTGCGGTCTGGGTGCAAAGGCGACAGATTTGATCGTTGATCTTGTGCGGCGGGAAGGGTTTGCCCAGGGCCTCTATGGGGCAAAGATTACAGGCGGAGGCTCGGGGGGGACCGTGGCCATCCTTGGGCGGAGCGACGCGCGCGAATCGTTCCTTCGTGTCGTCCGCGGTTATGAGGAAATTCAGGGCTCTGCTCCTTACGTCTTTGAAGGGAGTTCGATGGGAGCGGACGACTTCGGAGTGATCCAGGTCTAAACCATGAGCACGATGACCTCCACGAGTACGCCAAAGCGCACGCCGGGTACGGCCTGGTACTTTTTCCTGCTTGCACTCGCCAGTTTGATGTGGTCGTGCCAGGGAATCGCCGTGAAATTCCTCAATCGGCAAATGGGACCGATCGCGATCACTTTCCTTCCGTTTTATGTGACCACAATCCTTTTCATCCCGCTTCTCATTCGGGAACGCCGGCGGAATCCCCTCGGCGGGAAGGTGACGTGGGGGGACTGGAAGAAGTTTGTGATGGCCGGGGTCGCCGGGCAGGTCCTCGCTCAGTTGGGAATGACTTGGGGTATTAGCGATTCTCTCGCCTCGAACGGCGCAATCCTGAATCTGCTGATTCCGGTGATCAGCGCCGTGCTGGCCTCTTTCATGTTGCGGGAAAAACTGACGCGCCTGAGGGTAGTTGCCCTCATTCTCGGGCTGGCGGGTGTGCTTCTGCTCTCGGAAAGCGACGTGCGCCAAAGTTCGTTTCTGCAAGGACGCTTCCTCGTCGGCAATCTTCTAATTGTCGGGGGGTGCGTTGGATCTTCTTTTTACAACGTCTATTGCAAGGGACTACTGCGTAAGTTCAGCGAAATCGAAATTCTCATTTTCAGTTACATCTGCGCCTCGATTGCGAGTGTTCCGCTGCTAGTAATCGTGGAGCCGTTCCACCTGAAGACCTTTGCCGTGCTGGATTGGCAGAGCTGGCTAGCCTTTGGGTTTCTAGCAATCTTCATGTACGGGGCGTCGATGCTTGTGTTTTTTAAGGCTCTGCAACACTTGGATGTGACCGTTGCCTCGTTTTCGCTCTATCTCGTGCCGATATTCGGCGTTGTTTTGGCGATCACCATCCTGGGAGAACGTTTGAGCCGCATCGCCATCTGCGGCGCCGCTATTGTATTGGTTTCCACGCTCCTTGTGATGCTTTACGATACATCTTCAGCGTGACGGATCCTGAAAAACAGGCGGATCTGCTCAATTCAGGCGATTCTTGGGAACAGGAAAACGGGAATCAATGCAATCTGTTTCGCGTTTGCACTTGCACATGGGTTTGGGCAGATATTCTCCCGCTTGCTCGGAGAAATAAGATGGTTCGTGCGTTGTTCTTCGATTTAGGCAACGTGTTGGTACCCTTCGATTACGGACGATTTTATCGCCGCCTGGAGCCCCATTCGAGCCTTGCGGCGGAAGAGATCGGCCGCCGATTTGAGGCTTCCGAATGGCCGGCCCTCTATGAGACAGGCGCAAGATCCACCGCAGAGTTTTACGATGGCTGCTGCGAGGCTCTCGGTCTGCAAATGCCCTTCGAAAGATTTGCGGAGGCGTGGTCGGAGATTTTTGACTCTTCCGCCAATTTTGATGCCGATTTGTTCGGCGGATTGGCCTCTCGCTACACCCTCGTCTTGCTCTCAAATACCAACGAATTGCACTTCGAATTTCTCTTAAAGCAGTTTCCCTGGCTGCGCTTGTTCCACCAGTTTGCCCTCTCGTTTCGTGTGGGGGAAAAGAAGCCCGGCCCTCGCATCTATCATGCGGCCATCGAGATGGCCGACGTCCAACCGGGCGATGCCTTCTATACAGACGACGTCGCAGAGTACGTGGGCGCGGCGCGCTCGTTAGGAATAAACCATTCCGTCGTGTTCACAAACCCCGCGCATTTAATCGAAGAAATGACCGCTGCGGGAATCCACCTCGATGGCCGCTTTGACGTGCCTGCGCAACAGAAGAAATGAAAAAACGTCCGGGACGGCTGGATGACAGCCGCTTGCGGCGGCGGCTTTCAGACTTTCATAACTCCATATAAGGATGCTGTTGGGCATAACCGCAGGGGCCGTGGCAATCCGGACACCTAGGCGGGTACGGTGAAATCCGCAGGGAGTCTCCTGAGCGGAATGTTCGAAAGAGTAGCGATCGCACCCGGCTCGACGGTTATCTCGATGCTTCCGTCACTGGCCACGCCGGAGTTCTCAACAACGGTATTCCCGTGGTACGGGTCGGTCAGCTCTCTGAATTGAAAGCTCGCGTCCGGCCAGGCAATCCGCACCCGCTGCGCCTTCAACGAGCGGTTCAAGGCGATCATGGTTTTGGCTCCTCGGGCGCCGGCGAATGCCGTGACGAGCAGATCGGGGTTCGAACTGGCAGCCTCCACGCGCACCATGCCTTCCCGCACTCTGCGGCTGAAGGAACCGAAGACGCGGAGTTGAAAGCTGGAAGCTTTGGGAATGAATCCGGCGGAAGGGTCGGGAACAAAGAGCGACCTTGTCCAGCCGAACGAAGGCTGTTCCACATTCAGCAGCAGCCAGCAGTAACAGATGGCCGAGGCGGCAGCGAGCGTGAGATTCTTGTGGTAGAGCTGTCCCATCGCCAGCGCCACGCGGTAGCTCTGCTCCTGGTACTTCGTATCATTCACGCAAAGCTCGGTGGAAAGAAACGGCTTGCCCTCGGTCGAGCGATGCCACTCCACAAGCGCCGCATCGTAGCCGTCGGGATCAGTGAAATACTTCTGATAATCGTACATATGAACGGCGCTGAAATCGATCGTCGCCCAGGCGCGCGGAAGATGTTGAAAAACCTTAGCCGCCTCAATGCCCCGGCTGACGGTGGACCTGTCCGGCATATAAATTTTGACTTTCTCGAAGCCGGCGTGGTCGAGAGCTTGCCGTAAACGCAGCGTCATTTGGTTCCAGATTCCGGGCGGCTGGCCGACCTCGTTCTGGATGCCGATGAAGTCCGGCGGGAGCCCGGCTCGCTGCTTGGAAACCTGGCAATAATCCAGCACCGCACGCGTATACACCTCAGGGTCAGCGACGTTGTGATGGACGGTGCCGGTCGAATCCTTCCACTCGCTCCGGCGCGCCCAGGGAGGCAGTTGCCAGAATTCGAACATCACCCGGCCGCCGATTTTGTGCATGGCCCTCAGGTAATGGAAATCGCTCACTTCGCAATCCGGGAAGTTGTCACCGTAATAGTGCGGCGAGGCGTCTGCAAGTGTGTCCCAGTTGTTCATCTCGGGGTCCAGGCGCTTGCCCATCGGATAGTCCCGATGCAGCAGCAGGTTATATTCCGAGAGCAGTTCCCACCACCGCCGCTTCCCTTCCGGACTCAGCAGAACGTAAGCGGGCGGTGTGGTGGTGCCGCCAAATCCAATCATCATCTGACGCCGGCGCGCAGGATGGACCTCAACCGACGCCGTTTCAATTTCCGGCTCAAGCAACGCGCCGCGCACGTTCGGTTTTTTGCCCGTATAGGCGACTTGATGGCGCTCAACGTCAAGCACGCAGGTCTGGTGGCAAATCTCTCGGCCGTTGACGAAGAGCGCAAGGCCCAGCCGCGAATCCAGGACGACCCGCACGGAACGCACGATGCCCTGATACTGGACCGCAGATGAATCGCAAATGCGTTCCGGGAAGTGATTCGACGGCGGATGCTTCAAGAGCGGGGATAACCCGGGTGAGTCGTAGTAGCGTTGCGTCAGCAAGACTTGGCCCGGCTTGAACTCGACCGTGAAGCCGCCGTGCCGGCCGGTGAAGATCCAACTGAGAGCGCCGTCGTCCCCAAGGTCGAAATCGTCAAAAACGAGAGTGCGGTCGATCAGCGCAGGCAGGAACTCCTGAAAGAAAACGTGGGGATAGATTTCACCCTTCACGCCCCATACTTGTACTTTCTCGGTCGTTGCGCTAAACCGGAAAGCGTGCCGGCGGCTTCCTCCGGGCAGGCTCGCAGCGGGCAACCGAACTGGAGTTTGAACTTGGGTGGCAGCTTCGACTGGAAGTCCGCTAAGCCCGGCGAGCGACGTTACAGATAGGACCGCACCCTTCAGCGCTTCGCGCCGCGTAAGATTCACCTTAGTTTCAGGGGCATTCGTCGTATTGGTTTCTGGCTCTTTTGACATAGGCAATGGCCGGAGAGTTATACCTTTGCTTTCGTGAACTCCTCCGGTATGGCCTTGTGAATCAGGTCATCCGAAGCGTCGGTATCGCAACCCAGGAGTTTAACAGCTTTTGAAAGATGGCGTTTGATAACAAGGCCGCAAGCTTGAACACAATGATGAGCCGCGATAAATATCCCCCGACAAAGCCGGGAGCTTTAGTTTGTGAGCCGCTCAAAGCGGCTATGGGGGGTCGCTGACGCGGCTTACTTTGCGGAATCACGATCATCATGTGTACATGGTCAGGCATCAGATGCCCTTCTTTGATCCCGCTCTCTTTCTGCTCAGGCAGCCGCCGCAGTTCCTTGTGCAATGTCTTCCGACGGCACTTCGGGATGAATACCACATCATATTTGCACTCCCACTTCGTGTGGTTTAAGCTTTCCTTTTCGTCCATCGTGGATCTCCTTTTCGTGTGCTTTGGCGGCTTACGCTAAAGCGTTTCCCCGATGGACTTCCGTATCTGTCAAGCTTCTACGGCCTCCCCTGCAGAGCCGGTGGGCCTCTTACGATGCACTAGGACGTGAGGACCACGACAGCCAGATGGGAGTGGACAAACACTATAGGAGAGAATTTTTATGCGTCGTTCCAACTTGTCTAAACATATGTTTGCTGCTGTTTGCTGCTTTCTGAGTACCTGCGTTCCTGCGCTCTACGCTAAGAGCACGCCTGCACTCGCGGTCATCCCGAAGCCTGCTAGGATTGAAATTCGCACCGGCGCGTTTAAATTCGGTCTGAGAACTCAGATTCATTTGGAAGCCGACAGCAGCAACGCTCACTGGGTAGGCGAGTATCTCTCCAAGCTGCTTTCGAAGCCGGTGGGGCACACCATTCCTGTCCAGGTCGCTAAGCACGCGGGTCAGCGCCACGATGCCATCGTCCTCTCGCTCAAAGCTTCCCCCGCGCTCGGACCTGAGGGCTACGAGATGAGTGTTTCGCGGGATACCATTCGCATCAGCGCGCCCAAAGTTGCGGGATTGTTTTACGGTGTCCAAACGCTGCGCCAGATGCTCCCGCCGGGAATTGAATCGAGCGCGCCAGTGAAGGAGCCTCTAAAGGTTCGATGCGTACACATCGAGGACAGTCCGCGTTTCGCCTGGCGGGGCCTGATGCTGGACTGCAGCCGCACCTTCCTCAGCATCGATTATCTCCGTCATACCGTCGATCTCATGGCGCTTTACAAACTGAACGTGCTGCACCTGCACTTGACCGATGACCAGGGCTGGCGGTTGGCGATCAAGAAGTACCCGAAGCTGACAACCGTGGGTGCACACTTTGCAGAGCGCTTCGGCGGTGGCGGAGGCTTTTACACGCAACAGCAGATGCGTGAGCTCATTGCGTATGCCAAGAAACGGAACATTACCGTCGTGCCTGAGATCGAGATGCCCGGCCACTCTGGCGAGGTGTTGGCCGCATACCCTGAACTGGCCTGCCCTCTTCCTGAAAAGCAGACCTTCGAAGTGGCTCCTTTATGGGAACTCCCTTCGCACTTTTCGCAGCCTCTGTGCGTGTGCAACAACGAAGTCTTCGAGATGTACCGGAATATCCTTTCGGAAGTTATTGCTCTGTTCCCCTCCGAGTTCATTCATGTGGGTGGCGATGAAGTACCCAAGGAGGCCTGGAATGAGTCCCCGCTCTGCCAGACGCGCATGAAAGCCGAAGGGCTGAAGAACGCCGAGGAACTTCAGAGCTATTTCATGAAGCGCATCGGCAAGGTGATTGAGGCAAAAGGACGCCGGATGATCGGCTGGGACGAGATTTTCGAAGGCGGCTTGGCGTCCGGCGCAACGGTGGAGTCCTGGCGGGGCACCAAAGGCGGCTTGGCTGCCGCCGAACTGGGCCACGACGTCGTGATGGCTCCCAATCCCTACACCTATTTCGATTACACCTACGACACCACACCTACGCAGAAGGTTTACTCATACGACCCGGCGGAGGGGTTCACCGCTGCAATGGCCAAGCACATTCTCGGCGTGGAGGCCTGCATGTGGACTCACATTGCCGTTACGGAGAAGGCGATCGACTACCAGATCTATCCGCGGCTGCTCGCGCTTGCTGAGGTGGGCTGGTCGTCGCAACAAAACCGCGAATGGTCGGACTTTGACGCCCGCCTCATGCGTCAATTCACTCGTCTCCAAAAACTCGGCGTCACGTACTGTGACCCTGCAGCTGTCGGCAACAAGCTAGGCGCCTGGCATGAGTCTGATCTCACAGGAGACACGCCGCGGGTGTTTGACTGGGATGCTACTTCCTTGCTCGGCGATACGGGTGAGGTTGAAGTGCAGGTACGTTGGGAAAGTGGTCAGCATTCTGTCAACGTGCAGTCGGTCGCGCTCCTCGAAGATGGCGAGCAGACCAGTCAATTCGTGTTCCCCGGGCCTCTGAATCAGTCTAACGATGTGGAGATCGGCTGGCTTTCACTCGGCACGCGCCACCCTGGCAGCCGCTACACCCTGCGGGTTACCCTGCAGGGCACGAAGGAAGGCGCTCCCTCCGGCAGCGTGTGGATCATGGCGCCTTCCAGTTCAATCGACCCCTGACTCCTGAGTAAGTAATGTCTTATCGTCCTGCCAGGGAAAGCGGATTCTGGCGGAGGAAAGAGCGGATACGCCGTTATCCGGCCAGAATCTCCCACAGAGCCGTCGGCAAGCACTGCGCGACAAGGATGAGCCTACGTGTACTTCGATAGACAACCCATTGCAGCGCAAAAACCATTTTGCCGTCAAAGTCGGAATCTCATTTTTCACATAGTAGCGTATTTTGGGGGCGGAGTTCGGCCTGGGTCAAGAGGTGATGAAGTTTCGAACGGCTCAGTTTCTGCAAGGCCGGGTAGCTCGCGGCCCGGCTGTTGGAAAAGGCAATCACCACCACTCGGCGCGAAGGATCCCCCCCTAGACCCGATAGTAGCCCCGATACCATTCGACAAACCTCCCGATGCCCTCCTCAATGGAGGTTTGGGGTTTAAAATCGAAGTCACGGACGAAGTCATCCATGTCGGCATATGTGGCGGGCACATCGCCAGGCTGAATTGGGAGCAGACGCTTTTGGGCATTCTTCCCGAGCTTGGCTTCCAGGAGTTCAATCAGGGTTATCAACTCCACGGGGCGATTGTTTCCAATGTTATAGATTCGGTAGGGCGCATTGCTGGTGGCGCTGCCCGGATGACCACTGTCCCAATTTGGGTCGGGCTGCGGAATTTTCGCCATCACGCGGACGACTCCTTCCACAATATCGTCAATGTAAGTGAAGTCGCGCTGCATCTTGCCGTAATTGAAAACCTCAATCTCCCGGCCTTCAAGGATGGCTTTAGTAAACTGGAACAGGGCCATGTCCGGCCGTCCCCAAGGCCCGTACACCGTGAAAAAGCGAAGCCCGGTCGAGGGGATCCGATAGAGGTGGGCGTAGACATGAGCCATCAATTCATTGGCTTTTTTCGTGGCGGCGTAGAGACTGACAGGATGGTCCACGTTTTGTCGAGTCGAAAATGGCATTTGAGTGGTCGCGCCGTAGACGGAACTGGAAGAGGCGAAGACCAGATGGTTTACGCTTCCATGGCGGCAACCTTCCAAAAGGTTGGCGAAACCGACCAGGTTGGACTCCACATAGGCGTGCGGATGGGTAAGCGAGTACCGCACCCCGGCCTGGGCGGCCAAGTGGACCACACAATCAAATGCGTGATCGCTGAAGAGTTGCTCGATTTCCTTGCGGGAAGTGAGATCGAGCTTGAGAAACCGGAACCCGGGTTGTGTTGTGAGTTGTAACAGGCGCGCCTGCTTCAAGGTTGGGTCATAGTACTCGTTGAGGTTGTCCACGCCAAGGACTTGCCTGCCCTCTTCAAGCAGACGCCTGGAAACGTGAAATCCGATAAAGCCCGCGCAACCGGTCACAAGAGTATTTTGCATAAACGTCCGATCCGCAGCGCCCGCATTCTACTTCTCCTTCGTCCCTCCCGGCGCCGGGGAGGGCATGATTGCAAAAGGAACTTCACCAAACGCAGCAGCATTAGCCGAAGGGTCCATCACGTTAACCTGCAGCCGATAACGGCCGGCAGGAAAATCCTGCAGAGGAACGTCAGCGAAATAGCGGTTCCAACCGGCCTGGTTTTCCAAGAGGTTGCCGCGAAACGGACCCGTCTCAGAAACCATAACGCCGCGGCGAAAGAACATGAGCGCAAATGAAGGCGGGTTGGAATTCAAAGAAGCGGCGCCGTGGTGGTTTGTCCCGGGATCATACGACTCGAAATACACGTAAAGGGTCTGGTCTCGTCGGAAAACGTTCGTCACGCTGGGAAGCAGGTTCTGACGGCCGACCGTAAGAATCGCACTGGAGCGTCTATCGTGCTGGTTGGGCGCCTGCCGTCTCTTCCTCGCCGCTTTCAGGGCAACCTGGTTTGAGATGACCACCGAGCTGAGGTTTAAATCGCCAGGCTGGAGCGCCGAAAGATTGAGGACTGTTTCAAACGAGCCCATCTTGCCGCTCTCGTTTTCACGGGCAACCACTTTGAGGTCATAAGTCCCAGGAGGCAAAGTGAGGCGGCCTTGATACAAGACATTGCTTTTCAAGATCTGGCGGTACTCCTGGTTGCTAATCTTCACGAGCAAGGTATCGCGCAAAAATCCGGCCGTGCGACCGTCCTTGCCCTTGGCGCGCCAGACAAAGTCGAACCCGGCTTCATGGCGGTTGGATTTTCGGAGGGATGAGATGGCAGACCCGGGTATCTTGGCCGCCAGCATGACCGTGTAATGATGGCCGTCTTCAACAAAATAGGAAGCCTGAACGGCCATGGGAAGATCAAGGAAGGGAGCGTCCTGGTCAAGCGCCTGCCGCAGTTGCAGATTCTTATCTTCCCGGGTGAACTGCCGGTAGCTCTTTTGCGCAAAATAACCGGGGCGGGCTTCGGCTTTCAAGCCGGGCTGGTCAACCTCCACACGGATTCGCCGGAATCGCCCGTCGGGCGTGGTGTTCGAGGGCGAGTAGGCCAGCAAGTAATAAACGGAACTGTCGTTCTGCACCTGGCGGAAGGCCGGAGCAAAGTTATTCATATCATAGAAAGTGCGCCCGCCTGTATCGCTGGAAAGCGCGGCCAGCGTTTCGCGCCCTCCGTGCAGTTTTGCGACAGTGGACGCAATGGCCTGGTTAGTATAAATCGCAGTGCCCTCTGGCGCCGCCATGCTGGCGTCTCCACCGGGAGGCAAGGCCACCAGGCCGCGTGTGTCCATTGTGTAGATGGAGACATCAGCGCGGTTGGCGGCGCTTTCGGTGGCGCGCAGTTGCGCCTGATTCTCAAGACCGGTGCGCTCCATCCCGCTCGAGAAATGGATCACCGACTTGCGCCCCGGCAAGAGCTGGAGCATTTCGGCGAGGGATTGCAGGGCGGCGAGTTTTTCGTCGCTATTGAAAATGTTGAATTCGGTTTCGTCTGGCGTAAACGCGTTTGAGACGTTCTGGTTGACCACCGCTTGCCCCAAGGCGTTGGTGGTTCCCGCTTCGCCTTCCGTGCCTGTTTGGCTGAGCTCGGAGGATTCGCCGGTTTGGATTGAATGAAGAGCTTTTTCAATCGCTGCCCGGCTATTGGTGAAGTCGTGCACAATCCGCAGGTCCGTGGTATAGGTGACCACGGCCACCAAATCTGCGGCAGTCATCTGATGTTTTGCAAATTGCCCGGCAGCGTGCAGGGAGCGCATCGCGTCGTCGACGGGCATGGAGGTAAGATCGAAGAACAAAACGATCAGCCGGTGATCTTCGGTAACGCGGGCGGTTGGCTCGCCTGGAGGAAGTTTGCCCAAATCGATTGTGGCAGGAACTCCAGAGGAAGCCTGAGCCGTCGGCAGCTTCTGAACGTCTTCGAGGCTGAACGAGGTGAGCGGTTGTTTCACGCCGTCCTCAAACACTCGAAAATCGGACGATTTCAGGTTCGTCACCAGGTTTCCCTTTCGATCGGTGACTCGAACGTCAACTTGCACTTCGTTGCGCTCGGTCTTAAGCACGAAGGGCTGCGCCTGGTTTGAATAGCCCAAAGTCTGCGGCGGCAAGGGCGCTGCGGCGGAAGAGGGCCTTGCACGCGACCGTCGCGCGCAAAGAAGCAATCCTGCAGTCGCGAGAGCCAAAGCGATACACAGACGACCCGCTGAAAGCAGGCGAACTTTGCGCGTCCGATAAGGGTGTGCGCTTCCTTCTAATCTCGCAGTCATAATCTCTTCTCTTCCTGACGCAAACTCTTGGATGAACCGCGCGCCGCACTCCCGCCCGGCGCGAAGCCCCGCCCTTCCGGACACTTGCTCCACTGCCTGTTAGAATTGCAGCCGGAAGGAAATTTGCAGCGCGCGCATCGGCAGCACGCTGGTAATCCGCCCGTAGTTCGCGGCGTTCACCACAGTGCCGAGACCGTTAAAATTCGGGTTGTTAAGAATATTGTCTGCCTCGACGCGGAAATCGCCGGTGATGTTTCTCTGATCGGAAAACGTCACGAAGCGGTCCAGAGAAGCATTGAAATTGAGCAAGTCCGGACCCGGAATAGTGTTTCGGCCGGCATTGCCGTAAAAGCCGGCCGGGGGCAGCGTAAATGCGGCCGTATTGAAAAATTGCAGCGTGCTTTGCCGGGAGCCCGCGATCGCCGCTGCGGCGCCGGTGGCTTGGGCGCGCAGCGAGGAAAACGGTGCGGCTCCCGCCACATTGTTGCTGATGTTGCCCAAAATATAGGCGGTGTAGGGAAAGCCGGATTGATAAGTGGTCACGCCGCTGATCTGCCAGTTGCCAAAGATCCGGGCCAGAATGCCTCCGTTGTTCAAAAAGCGGTGGCGTGGCCCAAAAGGAAGTTCGTAAGCGTCGTCGATCAGCAGACGGTGTGTGGGATTGAAGCCGGAGAGTCCCCACTCCGCAGCCAGGTTGAAAGGATTCTGCGCCACGACGTTTCCGTAGCCGCCCACCGAGGCTGCGTTATCCATGGCTTTCGAATAAGTGTAATTGATATCGAAAGAAAAGCCGCTGTGAAATTGGCGCCGCAGGCTGCCTTGCAGCGCTTGATAAGCGGACGAAGCGCCGGAAGTGTCATAAATGAAGGGCAAAGCATTCGCTAACCGCAAGCTGCCGCTCACGGAGCCGGGTGCCGCGCTGTTGGGGGCAAGGAGCAAATTCAAATGAGTTCCGCGCGTGCCAATGTAACCGATGGTCGCAATCAGGTCTGGAGAGATTTGCTCCTCCAGCATGAAGTTCCAAGTTTGCGCATAGGGCGTGAGGTAATGCGGGTCCACCGCGTAGGTGTTGCGCAGCGGCTTCTGGCCCGAAGACGGAAACCCGTTGGCCAGTGTCAGGACTGACGACGGACTCGTGACCAGTGTGCTCGCCTGGGCGAATGGCGGCTGGTTTGCCAGATAGGGAACCAGGAGTTGATAGATGGACTGGTCATAAAAGATTCCGTATCCGGCTCGAATCACCAGCCCCTGCTTGGCCCAAGGACGAAAGGCGATCCCAAACCGTGGCGAAAAGTCATTCCGATCGCCGTAAATCAGGGAAGCAGGATAAGACTCATGCGACTGGCCGGTGACCACGTTCGCGGTGCTAAAGTCCTGCCCGACCGTGAGGTTTGAGAGATGGCCATATTTCTCGCGAAAGGGACTGAAATATTCATAACGCAATCCCGCAACCACCGTGAGACGAGGAGAGGCTTTCCAGTCATCCTCCACAAAACCGGCGAAATCCCGCGAACGGAAGTAATTGCTGCTGGTTCCATAACGCACGGAGGTGGTTTGCGGCAAACCCAGCAGGAAATCGGCAAAATCAAAACCCGTCCCCCCAACCGGAGCGCCGCCCGCCGTGAAATCGCTTGTAGAATAGCCGCTGAAGATGAACGTGCCGCGGGCGTTCGGGTCCGTCAGGGCGTCGAGTTGCACATCAGCGAATTGAACGCCAAGCTTCAAATTGTGGGCGCCGCGGTTCGTCACCACCGTATCCGCGAAATGGAAGGTTTGGTTGCGGATCAGCGAAGGGATCACGTCATTGAGGTGGTTGAAATTAGTGAAGTTGATCCATGGAACGCCCCAATCCATGGGAATTTGGGAAATACCCTGAACCCCCAGATTGCCCGCAATGTTCTGGTTGAATGCGAAGGGATTCAACGTATTGATCCTCTCGCGGTTAAAGCTGGCGGTGAAGGCGTTCACAGTGAGCGGATTAATAGTGTGCGTTTCCGCCAGGTTCAAATCCTGGCCTAGCAGCGACCGGTTCTGAGTGAGTCCGGGATAATCATGGACGGAGTTGGAGCGGCTGGAATTGAGGTAGTAAAAAGCACTCAAGCTGTCCCGTCCGGAGAACTGGTGAACGATCCGCGCCATGACACGGTCATGCGCGGAGGGAAGACTTTGCTGCAGGTGAAAATTTTGCACGCTGCCGGGAAGATTGGGCGGAGGAATGTAATTCAGCAGCCCCGCGGCAACACCGCTGATACGGGAACCAGGGATTTGATTGCCGGCAAAGGGCTGCCGAGGTCCGAGTGGATTGCTCTGCGGATCGTAAATGATGGGTGTCGTGCCGGCGAACGGACCAGCCGGAATGGCAGTTTGAGAGAAATCGCCGTTGCGCTCAGCAAGCGTGGGCACAGTGGAATAGATGTCGAAAGGGCGAGTCATGCGCTGCAAGTTATAGTGAATGTAGAAGCTGGTCTTATCGCGCCCGTTGTAAATGTGCGGCAGCACCACAGGACCACCCAAAGAAAATGCAAAATGCTGGAAGTAAGAGGCAATCTGCGGCGAACGCGAGGTATTTAACGGATAGGGACTTGCGTCCACAGCAGAATTGGAAAATTCCTCGAAGAGATTCCCGCGGACGGTATTCACTTTCGAGGGACGGTTGGCCCAGTGACCGCCCACTAATCCAGGCATGCTGGCGTTTTGGGAGCCAGCGCCGGGTGTGGTCCTCTGGGATTTGGCGCGGAACTCCGCTACGCGCTTGCTGTACCGTGCCTCAGCCTTCGCCGGGTCTCGGGCCCTCACCAAGTTTCCGGAAAGCAGGAAGGAATTAGCAGCGCTCGCGGATTGCTCGATCGCGTATTCCGAGTGCGGCTCCTTCATCTTGCCGGGAATCTTATTCTTGGAAAAGCGAACCTTCGCCGGCTTGATTGCAAGGTGATGGCCTTCGCCTTTGTTTTGAAGGTCCCGGGCAGAGGCGCTCGATTTGGCAGTACTGTTTCCCTCAGAAGCAGTTGCGGGCTTGCCTTTCGCGGTGGCGGCTTGGGCAGCGGAAACATCGGAATTGGAATTTTGGAATTCCAGCGCTGCGTCTGCACGCGATGGCCCCGCGGAATTCACAATGATGCCGTGCCGAACGGCGGGGCTGAAGCCCATCATGTTGAACTCCACTGAGTAGGTTCCAGGCGCAATCCCTGCGAAGGTGTAATTCCCGGCTCTGTCAGTCCAGGTTTTCAGTTCCCGGCTTGTTTGGTGATTTACGAGGAGGACCGTCACTCCGGGCAAGGCGATGCCGCGAGGACCACTGACGTGCCCAGCGATGGCTCCAGGCGCAGCAGTCTGGGCGCAGGCGATCACCGGTGTCAAGAGCAGAAGAAACAGCGCGAGGGTCTTCCGGCTAAAGGTCCGGTTGCGATCTATTTCAATTTTCAAGGGCATAGAGAGAATCCCGGTTCGTTGTTTTCGCCTCATACATGGCGGCGTACCGCCCGCCTTGAGCCATCAGATCATCGTGAGTTCCACGCTCCATGATGCGGCCCTGTTCGAGGTAAAGGATGAGGTCCATTTCCCGCATGATATCGAGCTCATGAGCGATCCAAAGGGTCGTGCGCGCCTTACTGAGGCGTTCAAGGGCCTGGCTGACTGCCTGGTCGCCTCGGTTATCCAAGCTGCTCGTAGGCTCGTCAAGAATGAGAATAGGCGACTTGCGGAGCGCGGCCCGGGCGACGGCCACGCGCTGGCGCTCGCCGCCCGAAAGGGTCGCCCCGCGTTCGCCCAGAATGGTGTCATAGCCTTGCGCCAACTGTGTGATGAACACATCGGCGTTGGCGACTTTTGCCGCCTCCCTAATCTCCTCGATACTGGCACCCAGTGATCCATATCCGATGTTTTCCTGCACGCTGGCCGAATAGAGAACGCTTTCCTGGAAGACGATGGCAACGTTGGACCGCAAGGAATTCGCCTTGTAGTCCCGCAGATCACGGCCGTCGAGCAATATCCGGCCCTCGGAAGGGTCATAGAACCTCATGAGTAAGCTGGCCAAAGTGGATTTGCCGCTTCCGGACGGCCCGACAAGACCGATATGCTGGCCGGCCTTGAAATCGAAGCTGATGTTGTGAAGAACGGGGGAATCGGGCCGGTAACCAAACGAGACATTCTCAAACCGGACGTTACCCTGAATGCCGCTCGCTTCCACCGCATGGGGACTGTCTGTGATGTCCGGCTTGGTTTCGAGCAGATCGAGCACCCGGTCGCCGGAAGCCAGGGCTTTGGCGATTTGGCCCGAGTTGCGGGCTAACTGCCGCATGGGGCGGAAAGCCTTGCGCAGATAGCTCACAAAAACGATCAGTTCGCCAGGGCTGATCTGACCGGCGATCACCCACTGCGCGCCGATCCAAAGAACCACTGCGGTCACGATGGTTCCCAGGATTTCAGTAGCGCGGCTCAGGCCGGCCGAAAGCCTTTGGACGCGAGCTGCTTCCTGGAAACTTTGCTGATTGTGGGTTGTGAAAACACGATAAAAGAATTCCTGAAGGGAGAGCGCCTGCACGACAGCGATGGACCCAAGAGTCTCCATGGTTGTGGAAGCCACCGCAGCTTCCCGTTGCCGTTGTGTCTTGGCGGCGATTTTCACGCTGCGAGTCACGCGCGAAATGAGGATGATGAACACGGGAAAAGCCGCCACCGACAGAAGGGCCAGCCGCCAATCCATCCAGAACATGACCCCGATCATGGCCAGCACCGTCAGAACGTTCGTGAGCAAGGGAAGGGCGGCTGTGACCAGCACGTCGCGCATGCGGTCTAAATCCGTGGTGACACGGGTGATCAGATCCCCCGTTCTTTTCCGGAAGTGAAATCCCAGCGAGAGGTTTTCCAAGTGGAAAAAGATACGGCTGCGAACCCTCGCCAGAATTTCCGAGGCCGCCACCGCCATGAAAACGGTGCTGAAATAGTCGTCAACTGAGGCAAGCCCGGGTATCACAATCAAGGCCAGGGCCAGGATGATGAGCTGCGTTCTCATATCGCGTGTGTGCAAAAACGGCAGGTGGTGCAGGCGGCGGTGGGCTCCAGCTCGAAAGATAATGTTGTAGATAAACTTCAAGGGCCAGGGTTCGAGAACGTGCAGAAAGATCGAGATCCCCAGCGTGATCACGGGCAGCCAAAGGATCCGCTTCTGCTCTGCAATCTGCGGCCAGAAAGCTCTTACGAGCTTTACGATGGTGGGAATGATTTCACGCGCCTTCTTCGGTTTCCTCATTAAACCACTCCCTCAGTTTTCGACGCGCCTTGCAGCGCAGGGGCGTGGTAAAAGCTGTCGAGCATGGCGGCTGAGATTGCTGCCCCGTCCAGCCTCAAGCGGATCGGGGTGGGTTGGCTATGCAAAGCTTCTAGAATGCGGCCAGAGAGCGTGCCGGATTCAAGATCTGCGGGATGGATCAATCCAATCACTCCCCGCTCTTCGAGCTTGCGGGCGCGGATCATTTGTTCCTGGTCATCATTCGATGCGTAAGGAAAAATCAAAGCACGAGCTCCGGTACGGAGCACATTCATCACCGTGTTATAGCCTCCCATGCTGATTGAAAGCGCCGCTCGTTCCATGAAGGCTTGAAAACTGGGCGTGAATTTTGCCAGCCGGACGTTCTGCAGGCCGGCAGCGGCTTGCCGCAAGTCCGCAAAGACGTCTTCAGGAATATACGGCCCGGCATAAATGTGAAAGGGGTTGGGCACCCGGCCTTGCAACTCAGCGGCTGCTTGCAAGACGGATTTCAACAAGCGGTGACCATTGCGGTACCGCCCGCTGCCGATGCTCGCGAGAATCGGCGCCGCGGGATTCAATTCCACCGCCTCGTCCGCTGGCATCGCAGGAACCTGCCCGCCGCTGTGGGTGGTGGGCTGTGTGACATAGCCCGTGTAGTGAACCAGGCAGCGAAGCTGAGCGGCGCGGGAAAAAGTCTCTTGAAGCCGTACAAAGGACGGGTCGCCGTGTACGAGGATTAAGTCAAAATAACTGTTTACAATTTGGCAAACCCGCTCTTCGTAGGCTTGCTGGTCCTTCTTGGCGACGAGGATGTCGCGAAGGCTGCAGACAATTTTGGGCCGGCTGGAAGCCGCGCGCGCCCGGTCAAGCAGCGGAATAAGCTCAAAGGCAAAACGTTTGCGCCCGAAGGGGAACAACTCAATTACCAACAAGTCAGGCTGGAATCTCTCAAACAGCCCAAGCAGCATCCGCTTTCTCTGCTGCTGGATTTCCTCGACGGTCTCCGTGGAACTGGGGGTCTCGAGGGCGGAAAAATCGGCGTCGGTCTGGAGTGGCGGGAGGCTGGCTAGCTCCACCTGGGAGGGGAAGGCGAATCCCGCAACCTCGCCGCCGCCGTTCACCAGCAAAACCTGGGCATGGGAGGCTAGGGCGCGCACGATACTGGCGCTTCTCACCCAATGCCCGATGCCGAGCACGTGCTGGCAGTAAAACATCACGCGCATGGCGTGACCTCCAGCCCCTTGGTTGATCCTTCCTTTGGCGGCGCTTCGTGCCGATCGACGCCCATCAGCTTGTCTCGAACGATGCAAACGTTGCGTTCCAGAGAAAAATGGCGCAGCACCTTCTCTCTTCCCTTGATCCCGAACTGCAACCGGAGTTCGGGGCGCTGGAGTAGGAACTCGATGGCTTGCGCTAGCTCGTCGGGATCCTTCTGCTTCACCAGAATGCCGTTTTCCATGTGGTCCACCAGTTCACTGATCCCGGAGATGTCGGTTGACACAACCGGGAGCCGGAGCGCCATAGCTTCAATCAGCACGTTGGGAATTCCATCCCGGTCGCCGTCATCGGTCACCTGGCAAGGCAGAGCGAGGATACTGGCCCGGTGGTAGACCTGAAGCAACTCATGCTGAGTCATCTTGCCGAGAAGGCTGACATGGGTTCTGAGGCCGAGCTGGGCGATTTGCTGTTTAAGATCGTCCTTGCCGGGCCCGTAACCCACAATGGCGCAGTGGAAGTCGCGACCCTTCGCTTTGAGCATCTGGCAGGCTTGAATCAGATAGCGGAAGCCCTTCTTCTCGCACAGCCTGCCTACCCCGAGGATCAGGGGCGGGACGCCGCAATTGCCGCCATTCCAGGAGCCCGAATCAAAAAAGTCGAGATCAATCCCATGGTGCGCCAGAATAATCGGCTTGGAGCTGGTGGAAATGCTCTGAAGGTATTTGCGGTTAAAGCCGGTACACGTCAGGACGAATTCAGCTCCTGCAATTTTCCGGTTCAATTCCCTCGTCTCGGTTAGATAGATGTCCTTGGCGTGGGCAGTAAAGCTGTAGGGAACCCCGGTCAATAGGGACACCAGTTCCGCAACGGATGTAGGAATATTGGCAAAGTGCGCATGAAGATGCTGAATCTCTTCGCGCATGACGATTCTTGCTATGAATCCGGCTTGCAGGAGTTTGCGAAGTTTCCTTGAGGAGGGCGAGCTATAGTGCCGCCGCAGCAAGAATGCCACTGCGGTCTTGACGTAGCTCCAAAACTTCCCTGGCGACGGGCAGATACTCTCCCACCGCCGGAACAACGTGATTACGGTCACGAAATAGCGACGAGGATTGGAGAAAAATAGCAGAATGTTTTGCCACAATACCCGGTATCGATCATCCAGATCGCTATCGGACTGAATGACCGGAATGTATGTGACCTGGGCTTGAACCTCTTCAACCGCCTGGTGGTTGTGCTCATCAGCCGGAGTTTTCAGCGAGAAGATGTGGAGCTTTACTCCCTGTCTCTCCAGTTCGAGAATCTCATTCAGAATGAATGTTTCCGAAAACTTGGGAAAGGTTTTTACCAGATATGCGACTTTACGTTGTCCGTTTGTCTGTGACATGTTTCACGCTTGTTGTGTCGAAGTTGTGTTGTTCATCTCGACGGGGCTATCCGAATGGTTTGTGGCCGCCCACGATTGGACCATGCGGGTGAAATACTGCAAGCCGTTCAGGTCAATCACCCCTTCAGTCTTCAGGGGCGTGTTGAGGGAGTGGAGTTGGGCTTCCACTGCCTGCATCAGAAGACCCGGGTTAAGCTGGTCAGGATGAATCATTTGGAATAAAGACCTGTCCGCGAGGAGTTTGGCCCGAATCAATTGCTCTTCTACCGGAGACACCCGCGGGACGAGGACAGCCCTCTTGCCAAGCGAGAGAAGCTCGCACACCGTGTTGTAGCCGGCCATGGAGACGACGATGTCTGCGGCCGCCAGATAGCTCATCATGTGGCTGGTGAATTCGATGATTTGGACGCTATGGGAGGTGCGGGCAAGATTCTGCAACTTCTCGCGGCGCGAAGCGCCCAACTCCGGCCCCGTTATCACCACGGTCCGGGTATGGGTGATCTGCATCTCCCGTTGGACGGCCGTGAGGTAGGTTTCGATCAGATGGTATCCATCCTCGCCGCCTCCAGTGGTGACCAGCACCAGCTTCTCATGCTCGCTCACGTTTAATTCTTTCCGCAGGTTCTCCCGGCTCCTGCCTCTGAACGTTCTTCCGATATAGCCGCAAAAACTCACCCGGTTTTGGATGATTTCTGGAATCTGGTACTCCTTGACCGCATCGAAAACACGGGGATCGCCAAAGATCAGGACGCGGTCATAGTAGAGTTCTATTGTTTCGTAAAACGCCTGCCGCCTCCAGTTCTTGATGGTTGTCTCGGGACGGTCCAGGATATCCCGCAGGACCAGGAGAATGCGGGCCGCCGGCGAGTACACCTTCAAGTGGCGCAGGCCGGCGATCAGTTCTCCTGCCAGCCCGGCAGGCTTCTTGTCCACCAGCAGAACATCGGGTTTGAAGTTCTCCACGGTGGCGCGGACAATCTCGCTCCGCAGCTTGACCGCGTCCGTCAATTCCATATCGAGCGTCCGTACCTCTAAGTCTCCACCTTCGCTCCGCTTCAGGCAGGGTAGTTTGATGTAGTCCATCTCCTCCGGAATACGGAAACTGTGCAGCATGGGCGAGCCAGAAACGATAAGGGTAGAAATATCCGGGCAGGATTCCTGCACATGCTTGCACAGCGCCAGAATCCTGCGAATGTTGCCAAGACCAAAGGTGTCGTGCGAATAGATCATCAATCTCATAGTTCAATCCGCAAATCCGAATCCGGTCTATGAGCGCTGGAGTCCACTGCATCTATCAAAATGAGCGAAGTGAGGCTTCCAGGCTGTATTAATTTGAGAGTGATCCGACGGAAGCTCGGTCCAGCCGGACCCATCGTACTTTCATGGGTATTCGCTAAGACGATGCCATCGATCCATAGGCGGGTCCGACAAGGCTGGGTGAAGCCCAGTTGAAGCCCGATCAACGGAGTGGAACCAGTTGCCGCGACAAAATCGCTTCCTCCACGGAAGGATTGAGCAGAGCCTCGACGGGTTGCCGCTGCGGAGAGATATCCGCCCGGCCCACCCCGAGGTAACGGAACCCGGCCGACATGATTTGGACACGATCCAGGAAATTGCGCCCGTCGAGGATCAGGGGACTGCCCATGCTGGAGGCCAGTTTTCCCCAAGGCAGCAAACGGTATTCGGGCCACTCCGTCACCAGCAGCAGAGCGTCCGCCCCTTTCGCCATATCCTCAACCGAGTTGTAAAACTGAATTCCGGAAGCGAGCCTTTCGTGCCGTGCCCGGTCTATGGCCACCGGGTCATGAGCGCGTACGCACACGCCCCGGTTCAGCAGGCGTCGGGCAATATCGAGCGCGGGGGCATCCCGCAGGTCATCGGTGTGAGGCTTAAAGGCCAGGCCAAGCAGTCCGACCGTCTTGCCCCGCACTGTCCCCAACTCCCGCACCAGCTTGGCAACCATCCGCTCCCGTTGCGAATAGTTGACGTGGCGGGCGGCGGCGACGATGCTCATGTCCAAACCCTGCTCACGGGAGGATGCAACCAAGGCTGCCGTATCCTTCCCGAAACAAGAGCCGCCCCAGCCCAACCCCGCCTGGAGGAACTGCGTACCGATCCGCCGGTCCAATCCCACCCCCTCTATCACTTGTATAATATCTGCATTTACAACTTCCGTAAATTCCGCCAGCTCATTGGCAAAGCTGATTTTCATCGCTAGAAAGGCGTTGGCGGCGTATTTGATAATCTCTGCCGTCGCGAGGTCAGTAGTGACCACAGCTACTTTCCCGCAACTTGCTGGGCGCGGAAGAAATCTGGGCGGTTCAAACTGCTGGTGAATAATTGGGCTATAAAGCATTTCAAGCCTCTGCAGGGCTTCCTGGCTGTCTGACCCCATAACAATGCGGTCAGGGTACAAGCTGTCATAAATTGCGGACCCCTGCCGCAGGAATTCCGGGTTAGAGACCACGGCAAAACTTCCTTCCGGCTGGCCAGGGTGGCTTTTCCGAAAGGCGTCCCGCACGATCTTCTCAACCTGTCGGCTCGTGCCGATGGGAACGGTGGATTTGCTGACTACCACCGTAAAGCCTTCGCCCAGATGCCTGCCCGCCATCTCCGCTGCGGCATGGATGTACCGGAGGTCCGGATGGCCATCAGGAAGGCTGGGCGTGCCAACGGTAATGAAAATGACCTCCGCGTCGCGCATCGCTACAGCAGGTTCACTCGTGAAATTGAGACTCTTCCTTTCCAGGAAAAGCTCTTCGAGACCCGGCTCATAAATGGGAAGGTCCCCTTTTCTCAAGGCCGCAATCTTCCGCTTGTCGATATCCAGGCATTGAACCTCGTGTCCAAGATATGCCAGGCATACCCCTGTGCTGAGACCCACATAGCCTGTTCCGATGATGCACACTCTCATTTTCTGCCCTCCGTTATTGAGTCTGGATATGCCCTTTGCTTGGAGGAACTACGTGCCGATCCAATCCCGCCCCATCTACCACCTGTATAATATCTCAAGTAATAACTTCTGTAAATTCCGCCAGATCATTGGCAAATCTGATTTTCACCGCTGCACGCTCTCATCGTGCTGCCTCCCGTGATTGAGACTGGATCCGCCCTTCGCTGCCAGGCCCTTCGTTTGTCTTAGAGGCACTTGAATTGCCATACCCAGGTACCGCAAACATGTTGCAGGCACAGGCATTTACTCATTTTGCTGGAATCTAAGGTGTGTCAATTGGACTCAGGGCGGGTCTTCTTTTTACACACATCCGGCCATACGCTGGGCAGCACTGTGGCCATCCCCAGGCAAAAAGCCGGGGGCTCTCCTAAGATGCACTAGTGGGGCGGCTCCGGATTAGTGTTGGAGGCTGGAGAAGACGATTCCGGGGCGTGATCGCCTTCAAGGGGCTCAGTTTCATTTTCAGAAGGCTCGGCCATCTCATTCTCAGGGAGTTCATCCGGGACCATGGACTCTTCCCGCTGGAATTCCTCGCCCATGCTCGGATAGGGCGCTGCAGCAAAGGGGCGGATCTCGTCGGTTTGAACCGGCGCCTCCGGCACGCCTCCGATGGCGACACGAGTGGAGAAGCCCGGCCCGACAAGCACGGAAGACCCAGGTGCTCCTTTCGAGCTAACCTCCACCAACCCCTCGAAAACGTCCACTTCAGTCACTTCATGGCGATTGACTTCCACATCAAAGCGCGTTCCGCGCACTGCAATCACTGCACTCGGCGTTCCTAGTTGAAACGGCGGTTCGCCACCCGTGCGTTTCCTGATGAAAGCCCGGATATGGCCAATGAGAAGCTGAAAGTAATTCCAGTTCCCCGGACCTGGCGCGCTTAGGATTAACCGCGTGTGTGGGCGCAGCAAAACCTGGCTCTCATCTTGAAGCGTCAATACCATCAGGCCATCGTGAGTGTCCAACAGGGTTCCGGCTGGAAGCGCCAGCCCGCGCGCCGGCGAAGAGGCCTTTTGTCCGGGCAGCTGAAGCTGGATATTGCCCTTCCATTCAGAAACAAGAGCCCCGGCGAGAGGAGCGACAGAAGGCTTGGCGGCCTGCTGTGACTTTTGGGCTGCCGTTGCGCACCATACGCACTGGAGCAAGGCAATCAGCGCGATTGAGTGGCGCCTAAGAAGCAGGCGGGACATCGATACCTCTCCTCCCTGTCATCCTATTGCTCAACGTTCGGGAATACAAGCCGGAAGCGTGTGCCAACGGCGGCGTCACTGCTCGCTTCCACTCTCCCGCCATGCCCTTCTGCGACACGTTTGACAAAAGCCAGGCCCAGGCCCCAACCGCGAACTCCGTGTTCGTGCTCGCCGCGGCGGAAGTAAGGTTCGAACAAGCGCGGGATTTCTTGCGGCGGGATCACAGGCCCGGCGTTCGAGACCTCGATGATTACCTGGCCAGGCTCTTCCCACACGCGCATCTGCACCTCGCCGCCGCGCGGGCTGTATTTGATGGCGTTGCTGAGCAGGTTCAATAATGCTCCCGCGATCAAATCCGGATCTCCGAGGAACTGCGGCCACAGTCCCGCCCCATCCACCTTGACCATGACCTCCGCCGACTCGGCCAGCGGCTTGATCACCGCGCTCAAGTGAGCAAACGCCGTTTTAAGGTCCACCGCTTCACGGCGGAGCGAGCGCACCCCCGACTCCAGGCGCATCACGTCCAAGTAAGCATTGATCAGGGCCACGAGCCGGTTGGATTCCCGGAAAATCGTCTCAGCCGCTTCCCAGGATCCCTCCGCCTCCGGATACCGCATCAGAAACTCGGCGTAGCCCTGAATAGAGACCAGGGGAGTTCGCAACTCGTGCGTTACGAAGCCCAGCGATTCAGCTCGCGCCAAGTCTCGCTCCAACCGGGTGCTCAGGTCAGTAATAATCATCATCAAGCCCCCGGATTTGGCGTGGGGCTCGGGGCGCAGCCGGACAGCTTGTACAAGCCACAGCCCTTTGTCGTTGAGCAATTCGGTTTCTAAACGCGCCCCTGGCTCGAAAAGCCCTGTTTCTAACTCCTGCAAGCGAGGCTGGTGTAACACGGCAATTATTTCCTTCAACCTTGCCTGCGGCTGGCAGCCGAGCTTTCTCAAGAATTCCTGCCAGCCGGAGTTCTGAAAGATCAAATTTCCCTCCGGGGCGAAGACGGCCAAACCCTCCTGGATGTTGGCCAGCAGCGTCTGGCTGAAGGTGTACAGGGATCCCAGCTCTTCTTCCAGCTCGCCTACAGCAGCGACCTTCCAGTGCAGGTCACCGCCGGAGGCGGCAACAGCGCTCCCGCGCAGTGCTGACCTTAAGCCCGCACCGCCGCCCGCCGTGGTTCCATGCAAGGCGCTCTGTAAGCGCCGTAGGCTCTGGGTAAGGCTGCGGTCCATTGCCAGCAGATTCTCCACCTGGACAATGGGGAGTGCCAAAATGCCAACGCACAAAAATGGGCCGAAAGAGATCAGCCGGTAATAATGGGTCAGGAGGACATAACCCAGGCCATACACACCAAAAACCAGAGCTACGGAGGCCAGCATCCCCTGCCATCCCGGGCGCCTCAGGAGCAACCAGGTCAGGAGCAGGCTGAGGATGCTGAGCAGGATCAATTCAACCCCAAATCCCAATGGCCTCAAATATCGCCCCGCAAGCAGTCCGTCCACCAGATTAGCCTGGATTTCCACGCCCGGCATCAGCAGTTGCGTGCTGACCGGGACAGCAAACCGATCGGTGATCTCTGTGGTGGCAAAGCCGATGAGGACAACTTTGTTACGAAGGAGTTTGCCCCCTTGGCCTTGGAGGACGACCGCCGCAGGCACCCAGTCGAAGGGGGGGTGGGACTCTTCGGGGTTGATCTGGCCATGGAAATCAATCAGCAGAAACCTGCGAGGAAGACGCTCAACTCCCGCTCTTTCGCGGGATGCGGCATTGGCTTGCAATGCTTCCGGCAGAGTGCCGGACAAATTTCCTTCCGCCACGCGTGCCACGTCCACGGAGAAGGCCAGGCGAGGCCCTTCCGTACTCATTTCTGCCAGCGGAACGCTGCGGCAAATACCGTCTGGGCCCAGCATCGCCTGCACGTGCCCCACTGCTGCGGCGTTGCGGGCGAAAAGGGGTAAGGGATCGAGCCACATGCGGGAGCCTAGGCCGCTCGCGATCTTGGAGGCCAACACCACGTTTCCCGCCGCCTTAATGGCTTCCGCCAAGTCACGATCATCCTGGGCGGTGGTGGGTTCCGAGAGAAGGATGTCAAGTCCCAAGGCCCGTGGGTGCTGGGCATTGACCGCGCGGACGAGCGCGGCCAGCAGAGAGCGGGGCCAGGGCCAGGAACCATAGCGTT
>Ga0307374_10003152_pt1 | contig 28433 bp, 31 predicted proteins | sample OX3MG_FD_202532 | JGI IMG/M metagenome (GOLD analysis project Ga0307374, IMG submission 202532) | Soil microbial communities from Risofladan, Vaasa, Finland - OX-3 | ecosystem: Environmental > Terrestrial > Soil > Coastal area > Acid sulfate soil | place: Finland: Risofladan, Vaasa | collected... | reverse complement strand
GACCGGGGTTCACCCGCGCAGAACACGCTCGATTACCGGGATTCCTGGACAGGGATGTACTCAGCGGTACTCGGGGCACAGATCTCATAATCCCCGGGTCGCAGGTTCGAATCCTGCCGCGCCCACCGGGGCCAGGGGGAGATCGCCTGGACGGGTGTGCGTGGCCCTCCAGCCAGAGGACGTGACCCTGCGTCGACGATCACCGCGTTACCGATCGGCAGCCGTAATCGATTGGCCCGGCGACCGTACACCGCTTCGCAAAATGCGCTGAGCCGCGACGTCGGGGCCAGCGGCGGTTCTTCCGACGTCTATGCGTTGCAGACCAGGCGTGCTTCGTTTCGAGCACCAACACCCCCCCAGTGTGGGTCGAAGGAGACGATGGACGTTGCGAGTACTATTCACCCGGACCGCACCGTGTCCCGTCGCGACGAGCGCGGCCGTGATGGGTGCAGCCACCAGCCAGTGTCGGAACACAGCGCCACGTGACGGCATCTGGTCACCTCGCGAGTCCGTGACGGAGCGCCGTCCGGCATCCAGCTAAGGAGCAGCGGTATGAGCGCACACATCCCTGGATTTCGTCTCGGCGTCTACGTCTTCAAGGACGCCGAGGTCGTTGACTTCGCCGCGCCGATCGGCGTGTTCGCCGTCGCGAGGCGCTTCAACCCAGAATTCGACGCATTTCTGATCGCGGACGCAATGCGTCCGGTGCAGACCCAAGCAGGGTTTACCGTAATGCCGAACTACGCGTTCACCGACGGTCCCGCGATGGATGCCTTCCTGATCCCCGGCGGGTTCGGCACGCGCCAGGAAATGCACAACCGGCGCCTGCACCAGTTCATCCGGGAACTCCCGGACTCGACGTTGCTAACGAGCGTCTGCACGGGATCGTGGATCTACGCCGCGATGGGCATCCTTGACGGCGTGACCGCCACGAACCGCAAGGAGCCGGACGTCGTCGAACAGGGGCCGAACGGAATGGTCCCGATCGACCGCTTGGCAAAGCTCGCGCCGGGCTGCCGCATCAGTCGGGCGCGTGTGGTCGACGCCGGGCGGATGATCACTGCCGGGGGCATCACGTCTGGCATGGAGATGGGCTTCCACTTGCTGCGTCGTGCGGGCTGGTCCGAGGATCAGGTGGCCGAGGTCGCGCGCGTCATGGAGTACACCGCCGCATACGAAATCTATCGTCAGGATCTGGAGCGCGTCGAAGCTGACGCGTGAGCTCCGCGCGTGAAGCGCCTCGCGACGGCGAGCGTCAGCTCGCAGGGGCGGCGGACGCATCCTCCTCCCCCCGCGATCCGCTCGGGCGTCGCCATGTCACCGTTCGCCGGCCGAGGCCGCGAGCCGGTGGGCTACGGCGACCTCGGTGGCTGCCAGGGCTCCCCCGGCCGTCGCGTGGGTGGCGTCCACCCGGATGCACCCATGCCGGTCATCTTGATCGTTCGCTGACGCAACGCCCAGGGGACGCGCCGATAGATCGGGACGAACACCCACGACCAGAACCAATTCGACCGGAACGCAGGCCGCGCGACCGTGACGCCCGGATAGGCCCGCGCAACGCGCCGCATGGCATCGATCATGAGGTGCCGCTCGGTGACCTCCCGAAGGTGTCTCCTGCCGCGGGAGTCGTGTGTCACGTAGCCGCTCCTGCTTTGCGCAACTCGGCAAGTCCGTTCTGCGCGGCGATCGCCATCGGTTCGAAGAGGGCACCGATCGGTGGCGAGTAGATGTTCTCCATCCAGGCGATGTCCTCGAGCGTCGCGCCGCGCTTCGCTGCGAACGCCAGGAAGTCGCACCGCTCCTTGACGCCGTCGCCACCGTGAAGCTGGGCACCGATGAGTCTGAGGGTGTCGGGTTCCGCCAGGAGCTTGACGTGCGTGCGCTCCGCGCCGGGGAAGTAGCGCGCCCGGGAGACGCCGACGCCGCGTGCGACCACGTAGGGGACGCCGACCGCCGTGGCAAGCGTCTCCCCGAACGAAAACCCGCCGATCGTATAGTCGCCGCCGACGAGCCCCCACGGCACCCATACCGGATCGTACGCGTGCGACCCGCCCGCCGCGTTGGCACCGGCCGTGCGACCCTGGGAGTACGCGTGGGATCCTGTGAGTCCGCGAATCGGGATCATCGTCAGGCCGTGCGGGACCTCAACCACGTCACCGGCGGCCCAGACCCCCTCGACCGATGTTCGCATGCCGTCGTCGACGACAATCCCGCCGGTCGTCCCGATCGCCACACCGGCGGCTTCGGCGATCGTGTTGTTGGGCATCTTGTGCAGGCACACAACGACGATGTCGCACGGGATCTCCCCGTTGCTCGTGGCCACTGCACGGACACGGTGGCTGTCGCCCAGAAATGCCTCAACGCGAGTGCCGAATCGCAGCGTGACGCCATGCTTGGTCAGCGACTCATGTACGGGCTCGGCAACATCCGGATCGAGGACTTCGTGGAGCGCCCACGGACCTTCGTCGACAAAGTCCACTTCGAGCCCACGGCGCCCGAGATTGCCGGCCATCTCCACGCCCAGCGGCGTCGCACCGATGACGACGACGCGCTTGACCGTGTCCAATAGCTTGTCGAATTCCATGGCCTTGCGGATGTTCTTGACGTAGTGCAGGCCCTCGAGATTTGCACCCGGGACATCCGGCTTCTCCCACACGAACCCGGTACAGATGATGAGCTTGTCGAACCCCTCATGCTGGTTTCGTGCCGTCAGGATGCGCCGATCTAGATCGATCTCGGTGACCACGGTCTCCATGCGCATGTCGAGGCCGTCCTCGACGTAGCGCTCGACCGTCGACAGGAACAGGCTCTCGAACGATTCGATCTCGCGTCCGTGCACGAACGGAATACCGCATGGCGAGTAGGCGACGTCCTCAAACTCCGTGAACAGGGTGACGTGCAGATCGGGGTTCTGCCGCTTAGCGATTGTGGCGGCCGCGATCCCCGCGCCCCCTCCCCCGATGACGGCAAGTCGCTCCTTCATGTGAATCCCTCCTCGTGGGGATTGTCGATCGCGATTCCCGCGGGCACTTCCAGCCCGATCAGATCCGACAGTTGTTCGCGGCGACGCGCAAGCGTCCAGCGCCCGTCGTGACGAGCCATGACCGCGGGCCTGGCGTCACCAAACTGGGTCGCATGGGATTGGGCGTAGGCGCCGACACCTTCAATGACGATCAGGTCCCCGGGCCCGACATCGGGAAGCTCAGCCGCAGGGTGCAGGATGTCGATGTTCAGGCACAGCGGACCGCAGACCATGGCCGGCCCCGCCGACACGCCATCGGCCAGGGACCGGACGCTCGGCCATTGCCACAGTGCCCCCGGCACGTGATTGGTGCCCGCGTCGACAACGACCGCGCGGCGGCCGTCCTCGAGTCTCTTGACCGCGATCACTGTGCACACCAAGTCAACGGCGGCCGCGACGAGTGCCCGTCCCGGCTCGGCGACCAGGCGCCCGTCGAACCCCTCGTCCTGCAGCGCCTGCGTGATGCCGTGCACGTGTCCGGCCGCGTCGCCCGGGGCCGGCAGACCGCCACCGATGTCGATGGTCCGAACCGGGTAACCGGCCACAGCCAGTTCATGGGCGATCCGCGCAAGGCGCCGCGCCGCCCGCGTGTGGTCCTCCGACCCCCGCGGCCACAGGACGCGTACCCGATCGGCCAGGGTGGACTCCGCGTCCGGTGGCGCTAGGACATCGGTCGACACCACGTGCGAGCCAAGTGCCTCGAGCCGAAGGCCCACGCGTGCGGCTCGAGCGGCTGCGGTGACCACCTCGTGCGACGGAATACCGAAGCGGCTCGCCGCACCACGCGCCCCCGGCTGGCTGACCCGCAGCCCGACGCGATCGACACCGGCTGCCGCGGCCCGGCCGATCTCGTCGGCTGTGTCGCACATCACGAGCGCGCCGTCGCTCGCCGCACGGGCAAGCAACGCCCCCGTCTTGGCCGGGCCGTTCACGATGATCCTGACCCCATCGAGCGCCAGGATGTCACGTGCCAGCGCGTATTCGGCGTCGCAGACGACCTCCGCAGCCGCTCCTTCGTCGGTCAGCGCGATCAACAGAGCCAGTAGTCGATTGGTCTTGAACGAGTACGCGATCTCGGTGTCGACCCAGGCGTCGCTGAACAGTGCCGACAGGTCGCGATAGGCTTCGCGAGCGCTATCGAGATCAGCCATCCACAGGGGCGACCCGTGCTCGGCGACGATATCGGGCACCATCATGACTCGGCCCGCAGTGAGTCGGCAAGTCGCGCGCCGCGCGCAGTGCCCTTGTGTTCGAGCAGTTCGATCACCGCATGGCGCCAGCGTCCCGTGCGCGCCTCTGCCAACGCATCGGGCAACACCGCACGGAGATGCTCCATCGCATGCTTGTCCGGCCGCGAGAGGTTGATTCGGATCACGCTCGCGGCGGTGGACTCGCCCAAGCCGTCCCCCGGATACACTGCGACCTGGCGGGCGAACAACGCGATCATCAGTTCCTGAGCGGACACCCCGGACGCCGACGTGTCGACCGCGCAGGATAGGCCGCGCTGGGGCCGTACGACCAAGCGCAGACCATCGCACGCCTCGAGCGTCTGCTCGAGATGCGCGAGGTTTGCACGGACGATGGAGGCCGCGTGGTCAAGGTAGACGGGATCGCGAAGCGCGGCGAGCGCGGCCATCTGGGCGACGAGATTCGTATTCAGGCGAGTGAGGGCCGCCTTTAGCTGCAGGCAGCCGCGCATCAAGTCCGGCGGTCCGGCGAGAAACCCGACGCGTGCACCCGCCATGCCCCAGCAGTGCGACACGGAGAACGTCGTCGTCGCGTTGTCGGTCAAGCCCAGCGACGGCAGCGGGTAAACGTCGGCGTCGGGGTCGATGCCCAGCGCGCCGTGAGTGACGTCGTGGATGAGCATGAGACCATGGCGATCCGCAAGCGCAGCAAGGTGCTCGAGTTCGCTGCGGGTGGCGACGGTGCCGTACGGATTCACGGGGTCAATGATCACTACCGCGCGGGTCCGGGGCGTGATCCGGGCGGCGACGGCCTCCGGGTCGAAGCGGAACCCGCTGGCGGCCGTGATCGGAACCCCGACGGGGATTCCGCCGACCGCCAGCACGGCCGACGGCACATGGAAGTAGCCGGGATCGCTCACGATGACTTCATCGCCCGTGTCCACCGAGGCCATCAGGCTCAACGAGATGCCCTCCTGCGCGCCCGCGGTGCCGATGACCTCCAAATCGGGTCCGCGCTCAGCCCGCAGGAACCGCGCCGCCTCGTCGCGCAGGGGTTCGAGCAGGTCCGGCGGATACTGATTCAGGGCCTCTGTGCTGACCGCGTCGCGCATCGCCGTCACCGCGCTCATGGGTGGCCCAGCGAAACAGGTCAGCCATCCCAGATCAACCCAGTGCGCCGGATCGAGCCGCGTCGCGCCCCCCGGGTAGATCTCGTCGGGATCGAGTCCCAGGACACGAATCGCGTCGCGGTAGGTCACGTAATTCCACATCGCGTGCGGGCTCGCCTGCACCGACTGCAGACGCGCCGACGCACGCCGATGGGTACCTCGCACCGGACCCCATGTCAGGACGCTGCTCACGGAACCTGGCGGGTCAGTCGCAGTACCCGGTAGATGCCGTGGCGATCCCTGGTGATCGACGCGGGCGCATATCCCGCGGTGGCCATCCATGCCACGATGGCCGACGCTGGCCGCAGTCGCCACACGCAGGGTTCGCCGGCATGGTTCCGCCAGACGCGGGCGATGTACTCGATCTCGGGGTTGCGGGCCTGCACGTTGCACACGATCTGCGACGGACGCACCTGGTCGCCGAGCCCGCGCAGGTGGTCGGCCACGCGCGCGTCGTCGTGATAGATCCCGTACAGACCAAGCTCGAGGACGATGTCCGGCCGCGGGTGGACCGCAGCGAGCGCCGCGACGTCGAATGCGTCGGCAACCGCGCATTCCACGCGAGTGCCCAGGTCGCGTCGGCGGACCTCTCGGGCGGCCGCCCGCACCGCGTGCGGGTCGATGTCACGCAAGACGGCCCGGACGGTCGGGCGGACAGCCAGTACGTCGAGGAGATAGGGGGCGTGTCCGGCTGCGACATCGACGATCAGCGGTTCGGCGACGCCGGCAACGAGCGCGGCGTCGATAGCGTCGGTAACCGCCGCGGCGGCGAGCCCACGGATGTCGCGAAACGCCTCGCAGGTGCGGCGGCTGAGCAGGCGCCGATCGAGCGCCCGCCCGACGGGCGTCCGCCCGGCTGGCCGATTGGCGTACACGTACGCCATGAAAGCGCTGCTGTCGAACCCCTCGCGGTGGCCGATCTCGAGCCCCTGGGACAGGTGCGCGCCCGCCCGCGAGGCCGTACGCAGCGCGGCGAACCGCCAGGCCCGCAGCGAGCGTGACGGCAGCTCGGCGACGAGTTGGTCGAACGGGGGAACGTCTGGCTCAGACATGACCGCGCGCGTAGCGCGGCGCTTCGACGAGCTCGCGCATGCGGTACAGCTCGTGAGCCTCTTCCGCCAAGCGAGCGCCGTCCGGTCCGACCATTTCTCGAAGCAAGGCACGGTTGCGGTCGTTCTCCGCGCGGACGGCTTCGATCGCCGCGAGATCCGCCGCGTCCGCGGCGCGAGCGTACACGGACAGCAGCTCCGCAAAATGGTCGAGCGATCCCCAGGCGTAGCCGACCAGCTCGTCGAGCGAGTCCAACGCCGCCAAGCGGTCGTAGATCGCTTCCCCTTCATCCGTGCAGACGTAGGCGTCAGGGTCAACCCCGTGCGCAAGCGCCCGATCGCGGAAGATCAGCATGTGGCGGGCATTGTCGGATACCAAGGTTGCGACGAACGCCTTCATTTGGGGGTCGTCGATCTCGGAAATCCACGGCGAGATCAGATCGACCCAGGCCCGCGTTCCGTAGGCGTGTCGGGCGAACACGAGACCCAATCGCGTGCGTCCGCTCAGGATCTGGCGGAGTTCTTCGGAATTCTCAAGGCCGATGGCAATCTACTCTGGGAAACGCGCGTTGAATTCAGTCACACGATACACCACCTCGGCGCCTCCAGAGATGGTGTTCGAGACCCAGCAGACCTGCGCAGCACGCTCGATAAGGTGCTCCCACTCCGCGCGAGGCCGTGCGCACTGCGCGTCCACGATGAATCGTCCATACCGCAGCTCGCGACCCGCGCGCTCCGCCGTCGCGACCACTTCGAGGCCGGGGAGTTCGAGAGCACGCTTGCCGGCGACGAACTGCAGGGCGAGTAGGAAGCACGCTGCGAGTGCCGCACACAGAAGCTCAGTCGGCATCGGGCCCGAATCACCGCCTCCGTCGTGCGGGGGCTCGTCGATCCGGAGGCTATGCTGGCGCATCGCGACGTCTGCTGCATAGCCGCCCCGCGACACGGCAACGGCCCGGATGGAGCTGGCCATCAGATTGTCAGCGGATCGCGGTGACCCGCCAAGAAGCGGCGGTAGAGGTCGTCGTGGGCTCGCGCGCTCGCGAGCCACCCGTGCCGGGCGGCTGTCACGGGGCCGGCACTGGCGAGTCGGCCGGCGAGCGCGCCGTCCTCGGCGACCCGCTGCAGGGACCTCCCGAGCGCGGCGGCGTCGCCTGCCCGGAAGAGCACCGCGGATCGGGCGTGCTCCAGGAACGTTGCGAACACGTCCAGGTCGCTCGCCACGACGGGCAGTCCCGACGCCTGGGCCTCGAGTGCCGCCAACCCAAAGCCCTCTTTGAGCGACGGGAACGCGAAGATATCGGCCGCGCGGTAGTAGGCCGCTAGCTGCGTATCTGGCACCGTGCCGGTCAAGTGAACGTCTTCCTCGCACCCGAGCTCCACGACGCGGGTGGCAAACCGTTCCCGCTCGTCGCGATAGTCGAACAGCGTCGCACCGCCCACTATCACCAGCAGCGGGCGGCGGAATGCCAGCTCGTGCCGCACGCGGGCGAATGCATCCAGGAGGGTCATCGAGCCCTTCCGGGGCTCCACGCCGCCCACCGTCAGAATGACGAGGCGATCACTCCATCCGAGACCCCAGCGCTCCTCCGCACGCTCGGCGGCATCGCGGGGCGGTCGGTAGCGCTCCGTGTTGACGCCGTTGCCGACGACGTGGGCCTCGACGGCGAACTCGTCCCAGAGCCGTGCGGCCCACGGAGTCGAGACGCACAGCAGCAGATCGGGTTCGACGATCGAGCGGTCCTGGCAGGCGATGAGTGACGCGCTGCTGAAATCGTCGACGTGGTGCACGGTCCGCACGACGTGGGCGATGCTTCCGTCGGATCGGAGATCGAGGGCCGCGTTCGCCGAAAGGCAGTCCTGCGCGTGAACGATCACGAACTCGCCGCCAACGACCAACTCACGCAGCCCGGTGCGAAAGGCGACCTGCATCCCGGCGACACGGTCGTCGAAGGACGGCTCCGTTGGCGTGTGCTCGATGCGATACAGGGGGACCTCTGCTGGCCGAAAGAGCTGTTCCCCAGGGCGTGCCATGGCGACAATCGTCACATCGTGCCCGACCGACTGGAGCGCGCTCGCCAACTCCAGGGTGTGCACGACGCCACCGCGGGGACGCACCGAATATGTCAACAACAGGATCTTCATCAGCCGCCACGCACCGCGGTCGCCGCGAGCCGAGCCGCGGATGCGTTCGACGGTGCGATGATTGCGCCGGCTGCACGGAGGATTGCGACCTGGGTGGGGGCATGCTGGGGATCTGCTGCCGTGCCGCAGACGCGCGCGATCACCGGGACCTCGGGGGAAATCGCCCGGATCGCCGCATCGAGCTCCCGGGCTGGGTCCGGATGCGACCCGTAGCCGAGGACGACATCGATCAGGACGCAGCCGATCTCTGGCTGCTCGCGGACTGCCGCCAGCATGTCGAGGCGCACTCGGAGGTCGACCATCGGGTGCGGTCGCCCCCGCGTGTAGTCCTCCTCGCCGAGATCCAGGATGCGATGGCCGGCCCCGTCCGGCCCGTATCCGACGTTGCCGCCGATTGACCCGAGCAGCGGCTCGAGGAGGCCTAGGGCCTCGTGCGCGAGGGAACCTCCCGAGAAGAGCCCGAGCAGGTGCCTCCCGGCGGCGCGACGCCAGGCGGGCGTGTCCGGTACCGACGGATCGGTCGGCGGTGCCGTACCGGCGGCGGCAAACGCGCCGGCCTCGAGTGTCGGATGTACCTCCATCGGGGCCGGGCTGCCGTCCCAACCGACGAGCGCCGCGACGACCCGGATGCCACGGGGAACGGCGTCGACCAACCGCTGCACCACCTCGACGGTCGGCGCCTTGGAGACCAAGAGCAAGGTTTCGGTCTCGGGATCGTCGGCGAACATCCGCATGGCCTGGCGGCACATGATGCCGTCAACCTCGGTGGAGAGGTCGCGACCTCCGACCCCGATGATCTGCGAGACGCCACTGCCGGCGTCGTCGAGCAGGCAGGCGACCTCCTGCGCACCGGTTCCGGCGGCCGCGACGATGCCGACCGGTCCGCGGCGCACGCCGTTCATGAACCCGAGGCCGACGCCGCCGAACATGGCGGTGCCGCAGCCGGGGCCCATCACCAATCGATCGCGGGCGACCGCCCGCTGCTTGAGCGCAATCTCGTCGGCGACCGAGATATGGTCGGAGAACAGGAACACGTGGAGGCCGTCGCCGATGGCGTGATGCGCTTCGAGCGTCGCGTATTCGCCAGGAACCGAGATCAGCGCCACGTTTGCGCTCGGGTCGGCGTCCACCGCGCCCCCCAGTGAGCGAGGAGCGGCGACGCGGGAGACGGCATCCCCGCCCGGAGAGGGCTGGACCGTGAGGGCGTGCGAGCCAGCGGCGATTGCCTGCGCAGCACGGTCGGGGTCGTCCGCGTCCACCGCGATGACCACGTCGGCGGGACCCGCCTCGGCGACGACGCCAACGGCGGCCAGCGACTCGAGGTTGGCGGCGGTGCCCATTGCCACCTCGCAGCCTGCGATGCCGTCGCGTTCGCTTAGCGTCCGCGCGATCCCCATAAGGCGAACGCTGTCGGCATATCGACCGGGGATCACCGCAACGTGCCAACTCATGTCCCCGTCCTCAGGCGTCGAGGACGGGGACACGGAAACTCCGGCGGGACGGTCCCTGCGCGTCGGGGACGATCCACGTTCCATCACGACCGTCGAGCGCTTCTACCAGGCGGTCGGGGCTGGTGATCACGGCGCGGCCGCCGGTCGCTACGAACGCGGCGGCGGCCTCGATCTTGGGCCCCATGCTCCCTGGCGGGAATTCGCCCTCGGCGAGGTGTCGGCGCGCCTGCCGGACGGTAAGGCATCCGATGCCCTGCTGCCAGCGAGTACCGAAGCCCAGGGCCACCTGTGAGACGCCGGTCGCGAGGATGAGCGTGTCGCAGTCGGTGTCCCGCGCCAGCACCAGCGAAGTACGGTCCTTGTCGATCACGGCCTCGATCCCGCGCACGGCGGCACCACTGCGCACGACGGGAACGCCGCCGCCGCCGGCCGCAATGACCATCACTCCGGACTCCGAGAGCATCCGGATCTGCGCCGCCTCCAGGACCTTCACTGGGGCAGGACTCGCGACGAGGCGGCGCCAGCCGCGGCCCGCATCTGGGCCGACGACCCACCCATAGCGCTCGGCCCGGTGACGGGCCTCGTGCTCGTCGTAGTACGGCCCGATCGGTTTGACCGGCTGTGAGAACGCCACGTCGGAGGCGTCGACGCACACGCGGGTGATCAGGACCGCCGTCGGCAACATCGGCGCGACCTCACCGATACTCTGCTGGATCAGGTAGCCGAGCTCCCCTTGGGTCATCGCGACGAGGGCGTCGAGCGGGAGCTGTGGGACCTCTCCCGAGCCGGTGACCTGCTGAACGGCAAGCGAACCGACCTGGGGCCCGTTGCCGTGGGCGATGATTATCGAGTGCCCCAACTCGAACAGGTGCGCGAGGGAAGTGGCGATGGCGCGGGCGTTGGCGCGCTGCTCATCCCAGGTACCGAATTGGCCCTCGCGGGCCAGTGCGTTGCCCCCGAGTGAGACCAGTATCCGCATGACGTCAGCTACGACCCACGGATCGCAAGCCAGATCGCACGCGACGGGATCTCACCCGGGTTTTCCCAGGTATGACGGCACGTTGTACGAAAGTGCAGCGAATCACCGGGGCCGAGCTCGTAGACCTCGTCGTCGACGGTAAAGACCAGGTCGCCCTCGAGGACGAGCACGAGCTCTTCGCCAGGATGGGTCATGGCCTTCGCGCCGCTGTGGGCGCCAGGGGCCACGGTGGCTTCCGCGCCCGCGACGAAGAACGGGCCGTAGCGACCCGAAATGTTCGTGAGCGTCAGCCCCTGCTTCGACGTGAACAGTGCGGCACGTTCATCGTGTCGGATCAGGGTCACCGGACGGATCGGATCGGATTCGTCAATGAAATACCCCACGCTCTTGCCGAGCGCGGACGCGATCTTCATCAGGGTAGCGATCGTTGGGGTGATGCCACTCTTTTCGATCTTGTGCACGGCTGCCGGGGAGACTCCGGCACGATCGGCAAGCTGCTGCAGCGACCAACCTCGCTCTGCCCGAGCTTTCGCGAGCTTGGTGCCAATCTCGGACACCGTCTGTTTGATTGACGACTGCATTGCCGACGTCCCCATGCCGTACCTCCGCGAGGTTTACATGTAATTCGCGACACAGAATATCAACAACATTACAGCCCCCACCGATGGTGCACAGCTGCGCAAGTACTTCCTGCGTCGGGCAGCGACAGATTTGCGACACGGTCCGCATTTCCTTTGGTAAATGGCCCCCATGATGCGTGAATTTGCCCATATCTCGGCGACGACGCGGTCGCAGTCCGCGCTCGCTTGACTTGCCGTACCGCGCGAGAGTAGAAAAGATTACGATCCGACATGGATCCGGCGATCCGCGACGACGCGGCTCCCTCACTTCCCCGGCGGCAGGAGGATGTGGTGGCGGTAGATGAGAACCTGGCGGCGTTCAAGGCCCCAGGAACCGAGCTCTTCGATCTCTCCGAGAAGGTCTTTCCGGACATCAAGGCCGAACCCGGCGAGACCGCGTACACGTTCATGCACACGGTTCCCTTTGAGGGATCGGTCGGTCTGGTGAATCTGCTGACGACCACGCGTGTGTTGCGAAAGGGATTCAAGACCCATCTGGTTCTCTACGGGCCTGGCGTGCTGATGGCATCGGGAACCCGTGGATTTCCGAAGGTGGGCGACGAGGCGTTTCCCGGACACATGGCGATCAACCGTCAGATCCAGACTATTCTGGACGAAGGTGGCACCGTCTACGCATGCCGATTCGCGTCGGGTGCCCTCTACGGCTTCCCCGAGGACCTGCTCATGGACGGCGTCAAGCCGTTCCACCCACTCGATGTGCTCGACTGCGCCCTGACTGCATTTCGGGAGCGGGCTTTCCAGCTCAATACCTGGACTCTGTGAGTCCAGGTATGCGCGTCGAGCGGGACAAAGCTGTTGCCACGTGGCGGCGCGCGGAAGCGCGCATTTACCCGTCGGTGATGTCGAACGCCACGCTCTACGAGCAGTACGTCGTCTCTGTGCGGGCGATCGCCGATGAACTCGACGACGTCCGCACCGAAGCCGACCTCGTGATCGCGTGGCAAGAACGACGCGACATCGCGGCCGAAGTCATCGTGCGTCTTTCGCCGTCGCTCGGTCCCCTCATGGACCGTGAGGCACTCCGCGACGCTGCGTTTTGCCAGCGACATCGCGAGATCACGCGCATTCATGCCAAAGAAATCGCTCGGGCACGACTCGAGCAAGCACGTCGCGACCGCTCCGCGTGGGCGGTGCTCTTCGACGATGTCACGCCCCTTGGCTCCCACCGTCTCGAGATGCACGTACCGTCCGGACGGGGACTGCACGCCTCCAGCACGCTGGATCTGGACGGGTGCCAGCCGGAATTCGAACTGTCCGTCGTGCAGCTGGATCGCACCGACGGCGCCTGGTTGGTGGACAAGCCTCCCCTTGTCCCCGTCCAGCGGTTCGATTCCGAAGCGGAGTGGCGCACACGAATTGAGCAGGCCCGTGCGACCTTCGGAGGGAACCCATGACGACGCACCCCAAGCGCATCATCGATGCGCATTGCCATATCGGCGAGATCCCGCCGTGGAAGTTCTACGACCTCGAACATCCCGTGAAGCCGACGGTGTACGACTACCGCACCCCCGGCGACTTTGTGAAGAACCACATGGATCAGTTCAAGGTCGAGCGCGCGCTCGTGATGTCGAATTACGGCGTGCCGATCCACGAGCTCTCATTTGACCTGAACGACTTGGTCCTCGAGGCGGCGACCACCAATGATCGGATCCTCGGAGGCCTGTGGGTATCGTTCCTCCCGCGCAACGCCGAACTCACGCGCAAGGCACTGCAGTACGCCGGCGAGAAACGCATCGTCGCGCTCAAGACGACGTTTCTTTTGGGCGGCAACCCCGATCCCAACGGTTGGGACGAGGAGACCAAGGCACTCGCGGACGATTGCTTCGACGCCTGCGAGAAGCATGACTTGATCTTCCATTTCCACACCAGCCCCGGCGGAGCCTCGGACGTCAACAACTTCATCCCGCTCGTCGAGCATTACGGCAAGCGCTGCAAGATCTATCTTGTCCACTTCGGCGGCGGCGTCTCCGGACACATCAAACTGGTACCGAAGTTCCTGCAGTGGGTCGAGGAGGGGTACAAGGTCTATACGGACCTTTCGTGGTCGGTCGGCTTCGGTGCACGGTGGTTGCTGACCGAGATCGAGCGCACCGGGATTGGCGGAGACCGCGTGTTCTTCGGCTCGGACGAGCCGTGGTCGGACTTCGACGGCGAGTACTGGAAGGTCAACGGAGTGCGCAACGTTTCCCAGGAGCTCAAGGAGCGCGTCTTTTGGCGCAACTACGAAGAGCTTTTCGCTGGCCGTGGCTGATCCTGTCGAGATCGACGATCGGCGCCTGCTCGTCGAGCTGCAATCACTCGGTGTTCGCGTTGAGGATGAGCGGGCTGGCTCCACGGTGGCGGGGGTCCAGTCCCGGCGCGGCGGCGCCGGACCCTCTGACGCGGGCTTTCTCTGGGTGCGCGGACTGCCCCTGACGGTCCCGATGCACGCCGGCTACGTGGCGCATTCGCCCTACGTGCTGCGACTGAGCGATAGCGGGGGCGAGCTGTGGCGTGGCGGCGAGCGCGTGGGACCGGCCATGGTCCCGCCCCGTCCCCGCTTCTACGACCTCGAGACCGCCGACGGCGTCCCGTATTGGAAGATTGCTCTGCTGCACCTGGATTCGGTGGCCTCGACCGTCGTACAGCGCTGCATCTACTGGGGCACGACTGAGCAATGTCACTTTTGCGGCATCGAGCTGACCCGCGGTGAGCAGACCATCCCGGTCAAGACACCCGAGCAGCTTGCCGAGGTGTGCCGCGCCGCCAAGGACCTCGACGGCGCCGTTGATGTGACCCTCACCACCGGCTCGGTCAACCGCAGCGACCGCGGCGCGTTGTACATCAGCAGATGTGCAAGCGCGATCAAGGACGCGTCCGCCCTGCCGATCCAGGTGCAGTTCGAGCCGCCGAGCGACCTCAGTGTGCTCACGGAGGTCCGGGACGCCGGCGTCGACGCGGTCGGCATGCATCTCGAGACGTTCGATCCCGAGGTCCTTGCGCGGGTCGCCCCCGGGAAAGCAGCGCTGGGCATCGACGGCTATTTCCAGGCCTGGGCCCGCGCGGTGGAAGTCTTCGGCCGCGGGGCGGTCACGACGTACGTCATCCTGGGCATGGGAGAGCGGCGCGAGCTGATCGAGGCAGGCTGCCGCCGGGCGATCGAGATGGGCGTGTACCCGTTTGTCGTCCCATTGCGGCCCGTACCCGGAGCCATCCTGCAGGATGCGTCGCCACCTGATCCGGACTACGTCGCCGACATCTATCGCAGTGTCTCGGCCATGCTGGCCGAGCACGACATGAACCATCTCGACGCAAGAGCGGGTTGCGCGCGGTGCCAGGCCTGTTCGGGACTATCGGCATGGGAACGACTCATCAAGAAGGAGCAGGTCCGTGAGCTCGTACAACATCTCGACGCCGACCGCGCCCCTTCTGAGTGACGTCACGCCTGCGCCGGAGTCGGCGACGTGCCGACTGGTTGCGGGACCGGAGGATTGGGATGGGCACTTCCGGGTCCGCCACGCGGTTTTCGTTCGCGAGCAGGCCATCTTCGCCCGTTCCGACCGCGACATGCACGACGACGAGCCGGGCGTGCTGCATGCCGTTGCCCTCGTCGGCGGGCGCGTGGTTGGGGCGGTCCGCCTGTACCCCGTCCCAGATGCCCTGACCTGGTCGGGCGATCGCCTGGCCATCCTGCCGGAGTTTCGGAGGCGCGGGATGCTCGGTGCACGGCTGGTGCGGTTCGCGGTTGTGACGGCGAGCAGCCTGGGCGGGCAGCGCATGACCGCGATGATCCAGCTGCTGAACGTGTCCTTCTTTGTCAGCCTTGGCTGGGCGACGGTGGGTGGGCCGGTCGAGCATCACGGTCTGGAGCACCAGCCCATGTCGATTATTCTGACGAGAAGCCAGTCGCAGTGAGCGGTTCGCGCGCGAGGTCCCACGCTTCTCGTCGGATCGCACCGTCGCTCAGGACCAGCGACTGGCCCGTCGTGAACTCGCCGCACTGCGCGCACGCGATCGCTTGGTCCGTAAACGCGGCGATGACATCGGACACCATCTCGGGTGGCGCGGCCATGATGAACCCGAAGCTGGGAAACGTGACCAGCCAGCGATCCAGCGCAACGTCAGTGGGTCGGGGCAGGCGGTCGACCGCCAGCTGCGCACCGCACTCGGCTAGTTCGAGCATCTGGAGCATCGAGCCGGCGACCCCTGGCATCGAGATGTCCCGGCACGCGTGGATTAGACCGCGCTCGGCGAGCAGCGCCAGAACCTCGCCGTCGGTGCGCAGTAGCTCCGGATCCCGTGTCCGCAGCGAGCTGAAGAAGGGCGCGTCACCGAGGTACGCTCCGTCCGTGCACACGGCCACGAGCAGCGCGTCGCCCGGGCGCGCTGCGGATGCGTGCAGCGGAACGCGTGCGGTCCCCGTGCAGGCGGCCGACACCGCGGCGGGCCCGCCGACGGTCAGATGGCCGCCAACAACCGGGACCCCAAAGAGCTCTGACGCCCGAGCGATCCCATCGAGGACCGCTTCTGCGTGGCCGCGGTCGGGACTGACGATGGTGTCCACCAAGGCGATCGGGCGACCGCCCATCGCGCGCACGTCCGCCACGTTCGTGGCGACGGCGGCCATGCCGGCCGCATGTGGATTCTCGCGGGCAAGGTCGGGCGCAATTGCCTCAGCGCACATGATCAGGTACGCGCCGCCGAACGGGATGACGGCACCATCGTCGCCCGCCCGCACCCCGAGTCGGCTCAGCAGGGTCAGATCGCGTTTCGACCGAAGGCCCGGAGCCTCGCGCACGACGATTACGAGATGCTCGAGGGAATCGATGTGCGCGGCCATAGATGACCCCAATAAAACCACACGACGGGAGACGCGGTGACCGCGGAGATCTTCCGGCGCGTCTCGAGCATCAATGTCGGACTGGAGGCGTTTGCCAAGGCCGTCCGGGATCAGGGCGCACCATCGACCCAGGTCGACTGGTCTCCGCCGGCTGACGGCGACTTCGAAACCGTAGAACTCCTGACGCGTCTCTGGGGCATCCACGGGGATCGCGTCACCGAGGCGAACCGGGACGTGGTCGCACGCATCGAGGCGGCGCGTCCGCAGGCCGTCACGGTGGCGCCCGCCGGCGACGTGCTGCCGTGGTTGGCCGAGGGCCGGCGGCTGCTGCATTCCGGACCGCCCATCGTGTGGGGTCGCGTCTGCGATCCGCAGCGACGGGCGATGGTCGCCGCCACACTCTTCGAAGGGTGGGCCGATGATCGCGCGTCTGCCGAGGGGCTGCTGTCGAGTGGAGCCATCGCGCTCGCCAGCGGCAATGAGCACGGTCACGTTGGCCCGATGACCGGCATTTGCTCACCGTCGATGCAGGTATGGGTTGTGGAAGACCCCGCTACGGGGCTGCGTGGGCACGCGACGCTGAACGAGGGCCCAGGGAACACGCTGTGGTTTGGCGTCGGGGGGGATGCCGCGATCGAGCGGCTGCGGTTCTTCCGTGACGTGGTCGGCCCGACGATTGCTGACCTGATCGCACGGACCGGACCAGTTGATGTCTTCGCGCTGGCCGCGCAGGGGCTGCAGATGGGCGATGAACTGCATATGCGGTCGCAGGCCACCGGGAATCTGCTATTGCGGGATTTTGCCGGCGGCCTGGCCGCCCTCGGCGCCGAGGCGACGGCGGAGTTCATGGCGTCCAATCACCACTTCTTCTTGACGCTGACTATGGCGGCGGCGAAGTGCGCGTCGCTCGCAGGTCAGCAGGTCGCGGACTCAAGCGTCGTCTCCCTGATTTCCCGCAACGGTACCGACGTGGGAATCCAGCTGGCCGGCCTCCCGGGGCGATGGTTCATCGCCCCCGCGGCCCCGGTGCAGGACGCGTTGCTGAGCACGGGATTCAGCCCAGACGACGCGGCGCTCGACATCGGCGATTCCGCCGTGATCGAATGCATTGGACTCGGAGGGATGGCGTTGGCGGCGGCCCCCGCGGTCGCCGGCTTCTTCGGAGGCACCGCCGCCGACACCGTGCGGCGCGGGAGGGAGATGGCCGACATCTGCGTCGCCAGATCGACGCGGTTCCAGCTCGCGGCACTCGACGGCGCGGGGACTCCGGTCGGTATCGATGCCCGCTCGGTGGCGGAACTCGGCGTCACGCCGCAAATCACGACTGGTGTACTGCACAACAGCTCCGGCGCCGGTCAGATCGGTGCCGGAATAGCGCATCAGCCGATCGCGCCGTTTCGTGACGCGCTGACCGCACTCGCTGACGCCCTCGATGATCACTGACCGCGGCGTCCGCGCCGGGCCCGGCGCCTGGCGCACGATCCGCGACGGACTGGCCGGCACCGTTGTCGTCGGCGTCGCGGGGGGGGTCTACGTCACCACCACCACCGGACAATGGCTGCTCGTGACCGGGCCCCGGGCGCTGCTCGGACCGTTGACCCTGCAACTGGCGCGAACTATGCGGGCGCAGTGGCGCCCCGGCGAGCCGGTGGGGGTCAGCGACGGCGTCCTCACCATTGGCGCGGATCAGATCGATGTGCGTGAGGTACGCGTCGACCCGGTCCCGCTCATGCCGGAATGCGCACCCGACGCCGCCGCGACGATGGCATGCGCATGTGCCACCCTGCCGCGCCCGCCGGCGGCGCTCCTCCCGGGTCTCGCCGCGCTCGCAGCAGGCGAGACGGCCGCGGCGGTCGTCGCGCTGGCCGGACGCGGCGATGGGCTGACGCCGGCCGGCGACGACATCCTGGCTGGATACTGCGCGTGGCGCTGGGCGGATGCCGCGGTTGATCCGGACATCGTCCTGGAGCTCGCGCGTCCGCGTGCGACACCGCTAGGTCTTGCCTACCTGCACTGCGCGACCCGTGGCGAACTGGTGGACGTCGCAGCCCGGCTCATGGCCGCGGTGCGCGGCGCCGAGCTGAGCCTGGTGGTGCAGCGGGCGCGTGCGCTGAGCGGATGGGGCGCGAGCTCAGGGGCCGCGCTCTGCTGGGGAATGGATGCCGCGCTGCGACGACACAGCCTGGAGCCCGCACGCCGCGACCGGGGACCTGACGCCGCCGGGACGCCGCCGGGACGCCGGCTCCTGTGACGGTGATCGCTTCCATCGCGTCGGCGCGTCGCGTACATGCCGACGGCGGTTGCGAGGCGTACCATCTGGATCCGCAATGAGAACGTGACGGGAGCCCCTGGCATTTCCGGGCAGCTTGAATCACATCACTCGGCGACGCGACACGTCAACGTCCTCGGTGTGATCGGCGACACGCCGCTGGTGGAGCTCACGCGGCTGACGCCTCACCCCGGTGTTCGCCTGCTCGCGAAGCTCGAGACGACCAACCCCTCGGGATCGAGCAAAGATCGCATCGCCCAGGCCATGATCAATGTGGCCGAACGTCACGGCCTGATCGCACCGGGTGACACGATCATCGAGCCCACGTCGGGAAACACCGGCATCGCACTCGCGATGATCTGCCGCCTCAAGGGCTACCGCCTCGTGGCGGTCATCCCAGAGAATGCCACCGCCGAACGCATGGCCATGCTCGAGGCGTTCGGCGCCGAGATTGTTCCCACCGACGGCGCTCGCGGGTCGACGGGCGCCATCGAGGTCGCCGAGCGCATCGCGGCCCAGCACCGGCTCTATATGCCGTACCAGTACGGGAACCCCGCCAATCCCGCTGCCCACTGGGCGACGACCGCACGGGAGATCCTGCGTGATTGCCCACAGATCGACGTATTCGTCGCCGGTATCGGGTCGGGCGGCACCTTGATGGGGTGCGCACGACGCTTCAGGGAACACGCCCGACCGGTCACCGTCATCGGCTGCGAGCCTGCCCCGGGCCACCACATTGACGGACTGCGCAGTCTCAGCGACGGGTTCGTACCGCCCGTCCTTGACCTGCGCCTCCTCGACAACAAATACGTTGTGACCAGCGACCAAGCCATCGCGATGTCGCGTCGTCTCGCGCGTGAGGAGGGCATGTTCGTGGGTCCCTCGTCCGGTGCGGTCATACACACGTGCGTGCAGCTTGCTGAATCGCTCGTGACAGGAACGATCATCGGCATGATCTTCGACGGTGGCTGGAAGTACGTGTCGTCAGGGCTCATGGCGCCAGATGAGGCTCCACGCACCGGACGCGTACCGACGGACGGAGCAGACGTACCGACGGGCGGCTCGCAGGCCCGCCGTTCCTGACCCGCCCGTGTACTACAGCGGCAGGTCGTTGGTTGCGAAGGGGATCGCGATCTCCAGCCGCATGACTAGGCCCCCCCGGGGCCGACGTATGCGACGACCCCGTCGCTCACGACGGTCCGCGTCGCGTCCGTCGTGAGCGCGCAGGTAAACGGACCGCGGCGCCACAGACGCACGCGCGCCACACCACCGGTGACGCGCACGCGTCCGTTGACCCACGCGCACTCGCGTGCGGTGATCGCAGGGTCGACCACGGCGCATGCGTCGAGGCGTCCTACCGCCGTGGCGCATGACCCGTACGACTCCTTCGCACGCCAGCGAACGAGGGCGGTCCGGTGGCGGTCGGATCGCGTGGCCGGCGAGTCGGCCGAGTCCGCCGACCCTGCAATCGCGTCGACGTGTGCACCCCGCGCAGGGGCGGCGCGTACGACAAGCTCAGCAGGGTGCACCGAGAGCCGTCCGCTGCACCCTCTGGGCACTATTCCACCGCACGACGGACGTCCACGTCCAGCGCGGTATCAGCAACCGACGGTGAAGCGCTTGGGACATTGTCGCGTCTCCCCGGACGAAGTCTGACACGGCCGAGGTGTCCGGCGCGACGCCGCCGTCGCGGCATGTAGTCCGCGACGACTGGCGCACACGATCGCGCCGAGCTCGAAGCTATCGTCTTCGATGCCGATGTCGCGGATGCCCAGAACGATCTGCCAGATGCTGGCGATGTACATCTCCATGTCGGTCTGCGGCGCGCAGGCCTCAGCGCGCAGGGGGTTCGCATGCGCCGCCAGCAACGGCGCCCGATCGACCTGGCCGCGCGCGGTTCGTCGCTATGCGCCGAGCCGACTGTCACGTTCGTGCATCGGCCGGCGCACCGAGGGAGTCAGGGTGTCGGGTGCCACGACGACTAGCGGGTGCTGGCACCGGGTGTCACGCCAGTGTCACTCGAGCTCCCGGAAGCCGGACCGTCATCGCGATTCCCGGAACGCGCTGAGTACTAGGTGACTCGGGAAGTCGCACAGGGCTTCAGACACGCTCTTCGGCAACTCATATTCCCTGGGTCGCAGGTTCGAGTCCTGCCGCGCCCATCTATGAATCCCCTGCTCTCCCCGTGGTTTCTATTGTCTCGGCATGGCGAACTACACATCGCCGACTGCGTCGAGATTTGCGTTCGGGCGTTGCACCGACGTTAAAGACGTTGCGCAACACATTGCACAGAGCGCGTCGAACGCCGCCCGCATCCCCGCCAGATGCGGGGCGCGTCGTCGCACTTCCTTCCGCGACGAAGACGGAATCGCCGGCCCGGCCTATACTCGATCTGAGCGTCCGCGCCCGACATCGAGGGGCGATCACGTCGAGCAACGTCCGATCTGACCAGCAGCACGTCGAGGCGCGTCGGTCGCCGATTCGCGACACCGCGTGGCTGCGCGATGCCCGACGGGCGCGCATGTTGTCATGGCTCTCGCTCGCATGGATGGGGGTCGAGGGCGGCGTTGGCCTGATCGCCGGTCTCATCGCGGGATCGGTGGCGCTCGAGGGCTTTGGACTGTCGTCCGGCGTTGAAGGGATGGCGTCGGTCATCGTCATTTGGCGCTTTACGGGCTCGCGTATCGACTCCGAGACATCCGAGCACGCCGCCCACACGGCGGTCGCGATTTCGTTCTGGATCCTTGCGCCGTACATCGCCGTACAGTCGGCATACGACCTTGCCACACAACATCACGCTGGCCCGAGTCCCGTCGGCATCGTCGTGGCCGCGAGCAGCATCGTCCTCATGCCGGTACTCGGGCGCGCCAAGCAACGCCTCGGCGCTCGTCTGGGATCCGCTGCCACCCAGGGCGAGGGGGCACAGAACATGCTCTGCGCGGCGATGGCTGGCGCCGTCCTCATCGGACTCGCCGGCCAGTCGTTACTTGGTGCCTGGTGGCTCGATCCACTCGCAGGCCTGTTCATCGCGGCCGTTGCAGTGAAGTCAGGTCTGGACGCGTGGCGCGGTGAGGCGTGCGCAGACTGCGCGCCAGTCGGATTCGGCTCGCCGGATCAAGCCTGCGACGACGACTGCTGCCCACACACCTAGGCGTCGAGCTCTGGTGGCAGCGCCTCGACGCCGTCCGGGTAGAGACGATCGCGCTCGGCGGCGTGCTGGTCGCCGGTGAGAGGAAACGCCTCCGGCGGTACGCCCGCGATGAGCCAGAGTGCGTCACCGCTGGTGTCGTTGAACACTTGCCGCACGGATTCTGGTTCCACGACCACTGACGTCAGCGGCTCCACGCTAAGCAGGGTGTCGTCTACTCGGAGTCGGCCCGTGCCCTCCAAGAGCACATAGATCTCGGTCTGAAACTGGTGACGGTGGCGGGGCATCGCCTGCCCGGGGGAGACCCGCCAGAGGCGCAACGCAAGGTCGTCAAAGCCGAGCTGACTCGTGAGGTTGGTGTTGACGACCCCCAACGGATTCGTCGACCGCCACTCTTGATCGGCGACGCGAACGATGCGAAATCCCATATCAGCGCTCCTTGTGGACGCCGGTGGCCGCAGCTTGCCCCCGCGATGAATCTCCTGCCAGGTTAGCGGTGGCCGCGCGCAGGCGGTCGGACGCTTGACCATGAACGTCGGCCAAAGGCCCCGGGGATCAGCGGCGCAGCCACCGACTTCGCTCGAATCACGTGGATGACTCGTGAGCACGGTCGTTGACGAACCCGCGCGGACATCCCTCGGCCCCGCGACGCTTGGCGCAGGGCCTCGCATAGCGGCGCGTTCTCGAGCGCCACCGCCGAGACGTATCGCATGACGATGGGCCCGCGGCCCGTGTGCAGCCGGTCCCCTAGCGACCGGTCAAATTCGGTCCGGAGACCGCACGTAGCATCCGCGTCAGAAGTCGGATCTCGGCAGTGAGCACCACGGCTCCAGGCACGAACACCGTCGGGACCGCCCCCCGGGCGACCCAACCTTCGATCGTGCGGGCCTGACCTTCCAGAGTAGCCTCGGTAACCGCCAATGGGAGCCGTCCAAGCTCGAGCACCGACCGGGCCAGCGCGTTGACCGGCGGCGGGTGCGACGACGCGCTCAGCGGCGCATCCAGGCTCGTGTGCTGCTCCGCCGGCGCCGGCGCATCTGGGCGGGCAACGTCAGGCAGCTCCTCCGCACGGACCCGACCGGCCAGGATGTCGCGCGGTGGTGGGGTAGCACGGCGACCCCGACCTGGCGATCGTTTGTCAGACATCGATTCGTCCTTGTGTATGTCCAGCCCATTCTTCAACTTCGATGGCCAGGGCGCGAAAGTCGTCTGCGGCTTTGCTGCGCGCTCCCGCGAGGACGGGACGGCCAGCCCGCGCCGCGTGGCGGACGGCGATGTCCCCTCGCACAACGCTCCGCATGATGGCTGGCCCAAACTGAGCGTCGGTCTGGGCGAGCACCGCGCGCGCATCCAGTGTGCGGTCCTCCCAACGGCTGCGCAGCACGCGCGGGCCCTCGAGCGTCGGGTTCAGGACCGGGCGCACGCTCTGGATGGCCGCGTCCATGGCGACCAGCCCGAGGTACGCGAGCGTTTCCGGGATCAGTGGCACGAGCGCCCCGTGAGCGGCAACCAGCGCGTTGGTGCTCAGCAGATCGACGGCCCGCGGGCCGTCCAGCAGGGCGTAGTCGTAGCGCTCGCCCAATGGGGTCAGCCGTTCACGGAGCAGACCCTGGGGGAACTCGGCCCAGCCAACCTGTCCGGCGAGATTGCCAAGCCGCCGCGAGGCAGGCAGCACGTCGACCCCCGCAAGCGACGGCGCCGGACGGATGGCGTCGTCGATCGCGCGCTTGCCGAGTAGGACCTCAAGCAGGTCCTGCCCCTCGTCGTTGACGCCCAGCCACAGGCTCGCGTTCGCCTGGGCGTCGAGGTCGACGACCAACACCCGACGGTCGATCTCGGCGAGCGCCGCCGCGAGATTCACCGCCGTCGTGGTTTTGGCGCTGCCGCCCTTCTCATTGACGATGGCGAGGACCCACACCTTCCGAACACTAACGCCTCCGGGGGGTCGATTGCGGCGCGCACCCACAAGTGATCTCCAAGTATCTCGGCCATTCGTCGATCAAGATCACCGTGGACCGAAATGGTCATCCGGGCCTGTGATTCACGCGCGGAGCCCAGTCGACACCGGGCGACTCGCGCCTACGGTCATGGCTTCGTGCGGATGGTCGCCCCAAATGGCGACATCACAAACCACACGCCGCCGTTGAGGTGCAGCGCCTGCCCCTGCGCCGCACCCGCAGGTCTGCCGCCGACACGGGTCAGGCGGGTCAATCGTGATCCGACTGGCAGAGTCACAAACGTGTCACCCGACACCGCGGTAAGTGAGGAAAATGGGCGCGTCGGCACGCGCTCGGAAGCACCCGACTCGCAGCGAAGTTACGACGACGCGGAAGGCCAGGCACACGTCCTTTGGCAACTCGCAATCCCAGGCTCACAGGTTCGAGTCGTGTCGCGCCCATCCCCCGGTCTCGCTCTCGAGGACCGAGACCTCACGAGACGGACCGTGGCACTCGGACCGCTACCCGCGCGATGGTGAGACGCTTCTCGACTCCGCTTGGTGGGGCTCGCCCACGGCTGGTCGCTCGTGACCTTCATGCACGATGCGACCCGGCGGCCGCCTCCGCACGAGCCTCCCGTTGTCGCGGTGGGGCGGTCAATTACGTTGTTGAATTGCGTTACGAATTATCGGTCGCGTGTGCCAGAACGCCCGACATCCGTCGGGCTTGACGGATGGACGATCTATCGTCAATAACTTCTCTGTGCGCCGGAACGCGATCATCTGGAGCGCCCAACCGACAAGGAGAGGCATGCCATGACTGCGGTGCGAGTGCTTGTCGGAACCCAGAAGGGCGGTTTTGTGCTTGCCGCCGACGGTGGCCGCACGGACTGGACCGTCGACGGCCCGTACTTCGGCGGCTGGGAGATCTACCACATGGCGGCATCTCCGGCCGATCCAGATCGTCTGTACGCCTCCCAGTCGACCGGGTGGTTCGGGCAGGTCGTACAGCGGTCGGACGACGGCGGTCGGTCGTGGCACCCGGTCGGAAACGACTTGCGTTACCGCGGGGATCCGGGAACTCACCTGTGGTACGACGGTACTCCGCATCCGTGGGAGTTCACCCGGATTTGGCATCTGGAACCCTCGCTGACCGATCCGGACACCCTCTTTGCGGGGACCGAGGATGCCGGGCTGTTCGTATCAACCGACGGCGCCGCGACATGGACCGAGCTGCCCGGACTCCGCACGCATCACTCGGCCGGTAGCTGGCAACCGGGGGCGGGCGGTCTGTGCGTTCACACGGTCCTCGTCGACCCGTCAAATCCGGAGCATCTGCACGTCGCGATCTCGGCTGCCGGCGTGTTCCGAAGCGATGACGGCGGCCAAACGTGGGTGGCGGCCAACCGTGGCTTACGCTCCGAGGGCATCCCGGATCCCGACGCAGAGACCGGACACTGCGTCCATCGAATCGCCCGGCATCCCGCGAGGCCCGATGTTCTGTTCATGCAGAAGCATTGGGACGTCATGCGCAGCGAGGATCGGGGCGAGTCGTGGCAGGAGATCAGCGGCGACCTTCCGAGCGACTTTGGATTCCCGATCGCCGTCCATGCTCACGAACCCGACACCGTGTATGTCGTGCCCATCACGAGCGACTCCCAGCACTATCCGCCCGACGGACGGCTGCGCGTCTATCGGACCCGGGTCGGCGGCGAGGAGTGGGAGCCGCTGACGCGCGGATTACCACCGCACGATTGCTACGTGAACGTGCTGCGCAACGCCATGGCCGTCGACACGCTCGATCCGTGCGGGATCTACTTCGGCACGACTGGCGGACAGGTCTACGCCTCGTCGGACGCCGGCGACACCTGGAACCCGATCGTTCGTGATCTGCCGAGGGTCTTGTCCGTGGAGGTCCAGGCGTTGTCATGATTCGCGTCGTCCTGCCGCAGCATCTTTCGGCCCTCGCGGGCACCGGGCGGGAGATCGAGCTGGACATTGACGGACCGGCGACCCAGCGGCTCGTGCTGGACACGCTCGAATCCGCATATCCGATGTTGCGCGGGACGGTCCGTGACCCGGCGACCCGGCGACGGCGGCCGTTCATCCGGTTCTTCGCCGGCAACCAGGACCTCTCCCACGAACCACCAGACGCACCGCTGCCGGAGGCGGTCGCAGCCGGTACTGAGCCCTTCCATGTCGTCGGGGCGATGGCCGGAGGCTGAACTGCGCGCAGGTGGGTGGGTGGCGGCATGCGATTGCTGTGCGGATCAGAGCCGACCACCGCTGCCGGCTCCCAACCCATCCCCGGCACGGCCGCGGGGCGGGCGATGAGATCCGCGTATCGCGCCGACCGTGGCCAGCGCGCACGAACTGAACCGCCGATGCGGGTCTGGCTGCGAGTGTGAAATCACCGAACGTTGCCGGGCGGGACCCGCGAAGCGGACGCGTTCATTGCGCGTTGCGGCGTGTGCGGCACACGGGACCAATGGGGGACATCAGTCACGTGGGCGCGAGGCGCGGTCTCAGCAGTGACGTCTCGACGCGACGCTCACCACGCTGCGCCCGTGGCCTGTCGGACTCCGCGTGACGCGAACCTCCGGCGACTCAGCGTCCCCGTGGGCCCAGGTTCGCGTCGTTGGGCGCCCAACCCCCGAATCGCTCGTAGCGGCTCGAACGTCGGGAGGCCGTTCGCAACTCCTGCGCCGCGCCGCTCGCATGGCGGGCACGCAGCGTGAAGAGCCAAATCGTCCGGCGGCGCCGCCTACCAGCGCCCGCCCGAGAAGAGATCGCGCAGTCGCTCACGGCGCGCGTCGTGTTGCTCGCCGAAGCGCGCCGTCGCCTTCGACATCTTGGGCTCCGTGTACCACCGCCTGGCCCAGAATGACGACGGCTTCGCGAGCCGGATTGCCCCGATGAGACCGACCAGCGGGACCGGAAGCGCGACGAGGCCGGTCGCAAGCTTCCCTTTGAGGAAGCAAATGATCGCGAATGTCAGATTGATGATCACCGTGGCTGACGCGATGAGGTACCCCTCGTTGCGGGCGGTATTCGGATCGAGCCCAACTGGTGAGGAGCTCAACAGGACCGCGACCCCGACGACGACGGCGACCATGACCGCATCGATTGACTTGCGCCCCTCATCGGTCCAGTACACATCCTCGAGGTGGAACCACAGGGCGAACTCATCGAGGGCAAGCGCCGCGCCCACGCCGAACAGAGCGCCGAGAATGTCCTTCCACGGCGAGTCCGGGTGGTAGCGAAACTCGACGAGGCCGACGGTCAGGATGAGGAGGATTCCCCAGACTTGGTGGTGGACGTGAACACCACCGATGTAGACGTCCTTGATTGACGCGCCCTCGTCATCGGCTCCGCTGGCATCGCGCGCACGAATGCGACGCGTTATCCATCGGGTGAGCCCGTAGGTCACGAGAAACCCAATCAAGACCCAGAGCGCCACGGAGCGCCCCGTGTCGACGAGTTGCGTCCGGTACCAGTCCGCCATGGGCGAACCCTAGCCAGCGTCGCCTCGGAAGTCGCGCGCCCTCAGGCCGGCCCGCTCTGCCACAGGCGGTTGGTTGGGCCCCGGGTTGTGCGCGATCTGGGCCGGGACGGCCTGGGTAGCGCGGAACAACCTCCGTCGGCGCTCGGTCGGACCGGTGCACCGCCACAGACCGGCCACACGACGGATCATTACGCCGTAGTGCTCCATGCGGGCCCTGACTGGACGGGTTTCGCGGGGTCGATGGCATCCGGCGTTGGCTCAACAACGATCATCCACCAGCCGGCCGTCGCCAGGATTGCGACTCGCATCGTGCTACGCCCATCAACACGCCCAATCGAGGCGCTTGCCGAACCGTTCCGTGTCCGATCCGATCCACAGGCGACCGGCGGTGCCCGGCGCGGGGTCGTGCGCATCACCGCTCCCTTCAGGCGGCAAGGTCACCGGGCCCGCCCCCGTGTGAGGCCCGAAACTGGCCGAACTCGGCCGCGTCTCCGCACACGTCTCGGTGTGCCGCGCCAGCCACTATTCGGAGCCCACGGACGCCGCGCGCTCGCCGAACGTGGACGCGAGCATCTCGAGATGCCGCCTGTCGGCGCGAGATCGCACTCGCAATATGATTTTCGGACCGATTTTCGTGTGCCGTGTTTCGCCTTCTTGTCGGAATATCTACGAAACACCCGCATATAGACGATCTGGACCCACGAACCCGCCAGTGCGCACACAGCTGGGGTCCAGCAATCCCTGCTAAACCGGTTGCAGGCGGCGGAGACTCGCGAGGTGCACCGCCGCCGATGAGCGGGGCCTGGGGGGCCCGGCTCACGATCACCCGGCGGGATGCGGCCGCCGGGTGATCGCCATTCCGATGGTTGCGGTGCGCACGGACGGCGGTTATCGCGACCGCGTGCGTATCTCGGGGATGTCGGCGTCGATCTCATCGACCGCGGACACGTCGCCTCGCCCGAGATGCGTGGTCGGCAATCCGAACGCGCCGCCCGGCGCGGACGGGGCGCCGGCAGCGCTGATGGCAAGGCACGCCGATACTTGGCGCGTCGCGACGTCCGCTTGACCGGATGAGTTGCCGAGAGCACAGTCTGAGCGGCCCAATGTATCTGG